>Ga0222712_10000058_pt1 | contig 143231 bp, 134 predicted proteins | sample C33_657DmetaG_FD_165043 | JGI IMG/M metagenome (GOLD analysis project Ga0222712, IMG submission 165043) | Estuarine water microbial communities from San Francisco Bay, California, United States - C33_657D | ecosystem: Environmental > Aquatic > Marine > Unclassified | place: USA: California...
CACTGGGAGACACATTGAGGCATCGACACATCAGACGGACAGGAAATTCTTCTCGACAACGTTGAATCGCCTGATACTTCAGGTCGATCCCCTGGCAAAGAACGTTGCCGCTTCGCGTAAAAAATCCGGAACCTCGAATCCGCCACGGCAGATTGCGCCGACCGCTCTTGTCGTCTATCGGCCCGCGAGAGCAAAACTTTGACAAGCCCCGGGGGCGTAGGTACTTTGCTTGGCCATCAGGAGTATGCGTCATGGTCCGATTTCACACTGCGTTGCCGCTTGTCTGCCTTGCCTTGCACAGCAGCGCCAGCCTCGCCCAGGAAGCCCCGCCGGCTCGCAATAATGTTGGCGTCGGCGCCTATTACAGTACGGGTGACTATGGTCTTGACGATGACACGTCCATCTATTTCATCCCGGTTTCCTACGAGCGCAGTGTCGGCAGCTGGAACCTGCAGATTTCCTCGGCCCATTTGCAGATCACCGGCTATGGCAATGTCCTGGTGAATGTCGGTGGCGTTGGGCGCAACGAGTTCTTGGAACTGGAAGAGGTGCCAGTGCAATCGACTTCCAGCGGGGTGGGCGATACGGTGCTGTCCGCCACCTATCAATGGCCGGGCGATGGGAAGAGTGGGGTGTTCGTGGACATGGGTATGGAAGTCAAGCTACCCACAGCGGACGAAGACAAGGGCCACGGCACTGGTGAGCTGGACTATGGCGGGCAAGTCGATGTTTACAAGCTGCTGGGTTCCACCACGGTCTTTGGCACCTTGGGCTATCGGTTTCGCGGACAGTCCACGCTGTTCGACCAGATGACGGACTCCGCATATGTCTCCCTGGGATTCTCGCAGCCCGTGAGCGAGCGCTGGAGTTACGGCGTGATCTATGATTTCCGCGAGGCCGCTTCCACCACGTCCGGCGAGACTCATGAGCTGCTGCCTTATGTTTCGTGGGCGCCAGCGCAATCCTGGTCACTCATGGTTTATGCTGCGAAGGGATTCACGCAAGACAGTCCCGACGTCGCTGTCGGCATGCAATTGGGACGGCGCTGGTAGATCGTTGGGGCAGCCGTGTTCAGATGCGCATGGGCTGCATCCGGCTGGGCAGCAGTGACGGGCGCTCGACGGGTCTGATGCGCTGAAATGGCGGCAGATCCGGTCGCTGGATGCGTTCCGGCACACTCGCGCGATCCAGGGGTTCCGCCGGGACTTCCTCTTTTGATTCCTGCGCCACGGCGACCGACTCGGCCTTTACGCTTGCTGTTTCCACACGTCCTCCCGCGTCAGTCGTCAGGCTTTGGACAGCCTGCACTACTGGCGTGAATTGCGTGTCGTTCCCCGGCTCAAGTTCTGATTCGCTGGCAGTCGTTGTTGTGGCGACTTGCTCGGGAGTTGGGTGCGCCTCTGCGGCAACCGTCAAGGGCTTGGGGGCGTCTGCGACAACGAGTTCCGGCGTTGCGGGACGCTCCAGTGCAGGCGCCTGGGCAACGTTGATCAGCACGTTGGGTTGAACGCTTGCAGGCGTGATGGCGACGTCATCGGCTTGCTCGGGCTCGGCCAGCGCGTTTGTTTCTAAGCTGCCAGAAAGCTCGATCAGCACGCTTTCCTCGAGCGAAGGCGTTTCGGCGAGCTGCGGGGTGGCGTCCTGCGAATCTGCTGCCGGTTGAGCGTCGGTCGGTGCTGCGCTTGTGAAGAAGGGAGAGGGGCCTCCAGTGCCGCCGAATCCGCTGCCGCCAAACTCGCCCGATTTGCCTGTGCCGCCGATGCCGCTGCCGCCATCGTCACCTTCGCCCCCGCCTGAGACTGTGCCCATGCTGGCGGCCGCAAGGATGAGACTGGCTGCGAAGAGAAACGCCGCCAGGAGCATGGTGGCCGGGTAACGGCGCAGCGCAAGTATTGCTCTAGGCATGGTGGTTGTCCTCGTCCGCAGGGCGCGCGGGCAGTTCCGCGTCGTAATGGAAAACCCCGAAATTGATTCGGTGGTTTCTGTCCGCGCCGCTTTCGTCACGTTTCTGCAACTGCAGTGCAGCGCGATTCATGGTGGTCAGGGCATGCATTCCCGTCTGTCTGGCGAGATCTGAAAGCGCGTGGATCGACTCCAGACTGAGCTTGTCATAATAGACGCTTCTGTCGAAATAGGAAGGCGAGAGGCCGAGCAGGTTGTGCGCGCCAGCACTCAGATGATCATGAATGTTCTTGCCGAAGAAGAAGGCCTTCTCGTCGAAGCCCTTGTCCGGGGTGAACGCGCCAGTATTGAGTGTCACGCAGTTGGCATCGTCGAGCGAGGCAATGCCGAGATGCAGCCATTCGTCGAGAATCACGCGAGGACGGATGTCCTGGCGGCACACGATTTCCACAAGATCATCGAAGGTCTTGCCGCTGGACGGACGCACGCTGGAGCGCAAGGGCAGGGGAAGTGGCGCTCCCGTGTCGTCGCCAAACTCAGGTGACCCAAGCCAGACACCGATGATCTGGGCTCCGGCCGAGATGGTGCGTGGCGTCCTTGCGGCATCTTCCTGTTCCGTGCGCAACCGTTTGACGTCCTTGCGATGCACGCCGGTCAGCAGGGTGATGCGGCTGTCAGTCTGACGCTTGCTGCCGGCCTGGAACTCCTGATCGGCAACTTCCACATAGACACTCTTGAGCAGATTCATCAGGTACGGGTAGGTGATCTGCCTGGCCAGCAGAAGACGAACCAGCGGCCGCAATAGCTTGCGCAGTGCTGTGACGAGGGCTGCCGGCGGCTGACCTGGTGCTTGTGACATATCGTGCTGTTCAGTCATGGTGAGAAGTATAGCGGAAGGGTGGGAATAGTTCCCACAGGTTTGTGTGGTTCAAACAAGCGCTGCGCTTGACGTGGGAATTATTCCCACCTATGCTCGGATCCATTGAGAGCTGACGTAAAACGGTGTCCGCTCTACGTTCACTTCGGGAGCATCAACAGGACGTCATGGGCCCGCACACCTTTGACCAGTCAGAATCGTCTCTTGCAGGCAGTTTGCCGGCAACCCAGCTTGCTGCCTCGCGCATACTGCTGAAGGACGGGCGCTTGCTGGCATGGTCTCAATATGGCGCCACTCAAGGATTCCCTTTGTTCTACCTGCACGAGGCGGGAAGCTCGCGACTGGAGGCAGCGTTTTTCGATGCCGAAGCGCGGCGCAGTGGATTCAGGCTCATTGCGGTGGATCGACCGGGCCTCGGAGAGTCTGACCCGCACGCCCTCATGACGCGCGCCAGCTGCGCTGATGATCTGCTGCAGCTGGCCGACCAGCTTGGCTTGAGTGAATTCGGCATTCTCTCTTCGGGCGCTGGCTCGGCGATTGCGCTGGTCTCGGCGGCACACTCGCCTGAGCGTGTGAAGTGTGTGCTGGGGGTGTCGAGTCAGTTGGCTCTCTGCAACGCCCGTGAACGCGTGGTCTGCCGATTTCTGCGTGGGATCCTCTCAACGTTTCTGCGTTGCATGCTGGGCTTGCGTCTAGCATTCGGCAATTCCACCCCTGAACAGTATCTTCGCCGTCTGTGCGACTCGCTTACTTATGCTGACCGGCGCCTGCTGGACAATCCCGACATTCGCATGAAGCTCGTGCAGAGTGCGTCCGAAGCGGTTCGCCACGGTGTGAGCGGCGTTGCGCGCGACACGGCACTGTCTCTCGCTCCCTTAAACGTCTCCGCCGCGTCTCTGCCAATGCCCGTTCATGTATGGCTGGGAGGCGTGGAGCATCCTGCGCAGTTCAGCAGCGTCCCGTCTTTTTTGGCAAGCCTGCCGCGAGGTGTGCTGCATCGACTTGGCAACCATGGGCGCTATTTCTTCTGGCGCTACAGTGAAGGGGTTTTCACGACTGCCACCCGAATTCTGAAGGAGCAGGGGCCATCGGATAACTGCCCGCCGACGAAATCGGTGCGTCAGGAGCCTGAGATGCTGTGCCGTGCGGCCGCTCTGGCTGGTTAATGGGACTCGTGCAAATCGAAGTCACAGACATGGTGACTGAAAAGCGGGTCACCCAGGCTGCTTTCCGGATGTTGTCGGTTCTCGATGACCTTGTACGCGCCGCTTTCAATGAACACATTCATGAGACTCTGATCCACCGCCCCTGCCTTAGGCTCCTTCTGCAGAATGTCCAGTGCGAATTCGGCCGGCACGGCGGCCTTGTACGGACGATCTGAAGCGGTCAGTGCATCATAGATGTCGCAGATGTTCATGATCTTGGAGGCGAAGGGAATCTCTCCGGCGCTTCTGCCTTTCGGGTAGCCTGTGCCGTTGAGCTTCTCGTGATTCGCGTCAGCAATCTCGGGGGCTCTGCGAAACTCTTCCGTCCACGGAACCAATTGCAGGAAGTTGCGCGTGTGGGTGACGTGTGACTCTATCTCCAGACGCTCGTCGCGCGACAGACTGCCCTTGGGTATGGACAGCATGGCGAACTCGTAGTCGCTGACGATCGCGAAACCATGCTCGCGTTCAAACGCCGGGCCGGAGGAGGCAAGGCGTTGCAGATCCGTTGCGCTGGCGCTTTCCAGAATGCTGGGTTCATTCGCCTTCACAATCGTTTCGAAGAAGTGATCCAGTCGGCTGAGTTCAAGTTGCAGGGCATGTTCGATCCTTGCAGTCCTTACCGGTGTGCTGACGCCATTTCTATGCTGCTGCAGTTGCTCCTGCAGAGCGCGGTTCTTCAGTTTTTCCTTCGCCAGCAGGATTCTGTAATGAATGCTGTTGATGTTCTCGTGGCCGAGCTTCTTCGATTTCACCGGGACTGACTCGCGCACACCCACCTTGCCGAAATCATGCAGCAGGGCCGCATAGCGCAGTTAGCGAATCTTCCCTTCGGAGTGAACTTCGCAGCGTTGTTGCGGGTGAGTGTCGACGCTGACTGCCCGAGTCAGGGCCACGCACAGTTCCGCAACGCGGAACGAGTGACCACTGGTTATGGGGTGCCGCTGTTCGATGGCCATCACGGATGCCTTGACGAAGCCTTCGAACAGTCGGCGGACATCGTTGTGCAGAATGGCGTTTTCGATCGCCACCCCGGCTTGACCGGCCAGCGCCTGCAGCGGGCGACAGGTCGACTCATCAAACGGGAGGATGTCCTGCCTGGTATCTGTGCCTGGGGTCAATTGCGTGTCGCGCTGTTTCTTCCGATTGATGAACTGCAACACGGCGATGACATTCTTGCTCTTGTTGAGCGCCGGCAGTGTCAGCATGCTGACCGTTCTGTAGCCTGTGTTCTCATCAAAGCTCTTGTTGAATCCGTAAGGCGCGGACGGGGGGGTCTCATACGCATCGACGATATTCAGGGGTTCCTTCGTCAACGCCACATAACCTGCGATGGACTGACTGTTCAAATCGAAGCGGCGTTCCTCGAACGGGAAGTCCATCGAGTCGTTCTGTGTCAGCTTGAAGGTTATGTGGCCTTCCTCTGCATTGACCAGGAACAGGGAGGCTGCGTCACAGTCCGACATGTTTTGGCCTTCGGAGAGAATCTTGCGCAACAGCACGGCAAGATCGTTCTCTGAGGCAAGTGCGATCCCCACGCTTGCGAGCTTGTCGAGATTGCCCTCGATGCTTGCCAGTGCGGATTGGCTGTCGCGTGCGCGTCGGCGTTGAATGACGGTTTCACAGGCATTCTGCAGGATCTTGCGTGATTGTAGCGGTGGAAAATCCGGTGCGAACAGGATATCGACGTCATCGAGCGCGGCATTCGCGCCCATCAACAAGGCATTCGGCAGGGCGCAGCGCCATTCTTCCATTGCAGCGCAAAGCAGGAGTGACTTGTCGAGCAGCACCATGGCGGGATCAACGGCACACGCCTCCGCCAGCGTGCTGACGGTCCGCAGATCCAGCGCGCCAAGTGTCAACTGACGCCAGAAGGGAAGGGAAAGACTGTCGGTGCCAAGGCATATGGTCAGCACGGCTTCGGAACTTGTCGGCCTTTCAGGGGTGAATGACAAGGCTCTTGGCTCCCCGGACTCTGGTGTCCGCTGCTGGCGAGAGTGTATGGATTTGTCGAAGGGAGTGTAACGCACGACCCGTGCCTTGGCGACGGCGTCGGTGGAAAGCATAAAGGCACCGAAGCAGGCTTCGGTGCCTTTATGGAGTTTACTGCAGCTTGTCCCGGCTCAGCTGCTGTAGCGGGCCGAGCCGAGGCCTGCCGTCGCCTGACGGGCGCTGGCAAGCAGGCGTAAGTGCGGTTTTCGGGCTCGAGCGGCCGCTGCTTCTGCAGCAAGGATGTCCCTGACGAACTTGTCGAGCATCTGCCGCGCTTCTGACTGATAACGGAACGGGCCGATGTTGCTGCCCTCCCTCGTGCGGAAGTACCAGAGCCCACCCTTGTCGAAAACACGATCGGAACGTTGTGGGATTACGCGATCTGACCTGTCTTGCCTGCGAAGGCTTGTCATGATTTTGCTCCTCTATTTGTCTTCGTCAGCTCAGGCCGGCGCCTTGCGAGGCGCTCGTGAGAACACCAGGCAGCCCGGCCCGAGCTGACGAGTGGTTCGAAAGTAGTATGAGGATCAAGAGGTGAGAAGATGGCAATTACTATGCCATTCCGGCAAGTTCATGGCAGTGCCATGGCACTCTTTATTTCATGACAAATGAAACAAATTCAATAGGTTATCGATCGCTAGTGGAGGTTTCGCGAATTCCGGAAATTTGCTTTTCCATCAAGACGTTAGCCCGGAAAATTAAAGCGTCGAATTTTCCCTGACCCGGTTCATTTTCAGTGCAAGTTGCGTCGCGAATGATCAATATTTATTCATTCAAAACAAAGGCTTGTGCGCGGGCTTCAAGAAAAAATATTTATGGAATCAAGAGTTGGAGACATTCAGCGTTCGCAGCGCTCGCGGGCAATCTCGTTAGCAAGGACAAGTTCCTCATCTGTGTTGATATTCAGGTAATCCCCCGACGCCGGGGTGGCCAGAGTCAACAAGGTGTTCGGCTGGGATCTGATGAATTGCATGGGGCTGTATAGTCCCAGTTCCAATGCCTCCGCCAGGCGCTCTTCGAGTCCTGCTTCCCAGACCGAGAACAGGGGCTGCCATTGCTCTCCCGTCTGCAGCCAGCCAATTCTGGCGTTGTCTCGGAGCATGACGGTCACGAGACGCTCCACGAGATCGCCGTCGAACCACGGGACGTCGCCTGGGAAACACGCGACATGAGTGCAGCCCGGTTCATTCTCACGGCACCAGCGCATGGCTGCGTGAATGCCCGCAAGGGGGCCGGAATCCGTGCTGACGATATCCTTGATCAAGGGAAGTTCGAGCGACTCATACAGTTCGAAGTCTCTGTTGACATTGATGAGGAGTCTGTCGGTTTGAACATTGGCGGCTTCGATGATCCATTCGATGATGGTCTTGTCTCCTGCAGCCATGAGCGCTTTTTGCCGATAGTGCATGCGTGAGCCTCGCCCCCCCGCAAGGATGACTCCGCACACGCCTATGTCAGCGCGCTTCATGGTCGACTCGAATGGCGGGAATGCGTGGAGAGTGCAGGTCCATCAGATGATTGGTCACGATATTCACAATTGAATATATACAGGCAGTGTGGGAGAATCGCGCACTTCAAAGGCCTTGGAATTCACCTTAAGCTCTTGAATTATAAGTACTTAAGCAGAAAGCGCGCCAGCTGGCAAGCACAAGGGCTTCAGGCAATCACAGCGAAGACGTCAATTGGTCACCGTATGAGAGTGCGGTGCGTCGATGGTTTTCAGAATGACAATGACAGGCGGACGACAACGGTACGCCGACAGTAGAGGGTAATTCATGCAAGTTTCCATCGAGACAATCTCCGAACTCGAGCGACGAATGACAGTTGGTGTTCCTGCTGCAGTTGTCGAAAGTGCTGTCATGGCGCGGCTCCAGGAAGCTGCGGGCAATGTGCGCCTTAACGGGTTCCGCAAGGGCAAGATACCTTTGAACGTGATCAAGAGCCGCTACGGCAAGGGTGTGCGCCAGGAAGTGGTTGGCGATGTCATGAGTCGCACCTATTATCAGGCCATTGCAGAGCAGAACCTGAAGCCGGCCGGTCAACCGCGCATCGAGCCCAGATCCATTGCCGAAGGCAAGGATCTGGAGTACGTGGCGCTTTTCGAGGTGTTTCCGGAAGTCGCTCTTGGAGATTTCAAGGAGCTGAAAGTCGAAAAGCTGGTATCGCAGGTTGAGGACGAGAACATCGACAAGATGATCGAGACCCTGCGTCAGCAGCGTCAGACCTGGGAGACAGTCACCCGTCAGAGCAAGAACAAGGATCGCTTGAATATCGATTACCTGGGCACCATGAATGGTGAGGAATTCGCTGGCGGTTCAGCGAAGGGCGCCAATCTGGTTCTTGGTTCGCAGCGCATGATCGAGGGTTTCGAGAAGGGCTTGACCAAGAAAAAGGCCGGCGATGACGTGGTACTGGATCTGGTGTTCCCCGAGGATTACCAGAACAAGGATCTCGCCAGCAAGCCCGTCAAGTTCGAGATCAAGATCAATTCCGTCAGCGCTCCCGTGCTGCCCGAGCTCAACGACGAGTTCTTCGCGGTGTTCGGCATTGAGGAAGGTGGTCTGGACGCCTTCCGCAAGGAAGTCGCAGCCAACATGGAGCGTGAGCTCAAGAATGCCAGCAAGGCCAAGGTGAAAAGCCGCCTCATGGAACAGCTGCTGGAACAAAACAAGATCGCGCTGCCAAAGAGCCTTGTGCAGGGCGAGATCAATGCGCTGCGTCAGCAGGCACTGCAACAGTTTGGTGGAGGCAAGCAGAGCATTGACCCTTCGCTGCTTCCGGATGAGCTCTTCGTGGAGCAGGCGCAGAAGCGCATTGCACTGGGCCTGATTCTTGGGGAGGTGATCAAGAGTCGTGGTCTGAAGGCGGATCCTGCTCTGGTGAAATCAACCATTGAAGACATCGCTTCCACTTACGAAACGCCCGAGCAAGTCGTGCGCTGGTACTACAGCAACAAGGAGCAGCTGGCCTCTGTCGAGTCTGCAGTGCTGGAAGATCAGGCGTTCGAAGCGATTCTTGCGGAAGCCAAAGTGAAGGAAAAACGCGTCAGCTACGACGACGCCATCAAGCCGGACACGGCGAAAGCAGACAAGAAGTAACGAGATCATATGGATCACAGGCAGGAACTGACCGTGTCAACATTGGTGCCGATGGTTGTCGAACAGACTGCGCGCGGCGAGCGCTCCTATGACATCTACTCCCGGCTTTTGAAGGAGCGGGTGATCTTCGTGGTTGGTCAGGTGGAAGACTACATGGCCAACCTCGTCGTGGCGCAATTGCTGTTTCTGGAGTCCGAGAATCCTGACAAGGATATCCATCTCTATATCAATTCCCCCGGTGGTTCGGTCACAGCGGGATTGTCGATATACGACACCATGCAGTTCATCAAACCGGACGTGAGCACGATGTGCATTGGCCAAGCGGCCAGCATGGGGGCCTTGTTGCTTGCTGGTGGCGCCAAGGGCAAACGCTACGCGCTGCCTCATTCGCGAATGATGATCCACCAGCCGAGCGGCGGTGCACAAGGCCAGGCGTCTGATATCGAGATTCAGGCCAATGAGATCATCAAGTTGCGCCACCAACTCAATCACATCATGGCCATGCATACTGGTAAGGACCTCGAGACGATCGCGAGGGATACCGAGCGCGACAACTTCATGAGTGCCAGCGAAGGTGTTGAATACGGCCTGATAGACCGAGTCCTCAGTCGCCGTGTGATGTAATTCGCCGCTTCTCAGGAAAATTTTTCCGTAGGCTCGCTCGAGAGCCGTTAAATCTTGCCGATGACCATGGGAAGGGCGATGTCCGGCCGCTGACTGCGGCAGGTACCGCTATTGGAGAGCGCCGGAAAGTCCTGTAATCTGGGCCGGCGTCGAATTTGAGGGTTAGTTTAATGTCTGATGATCGTTTCAACAAAGGCGATGACAGTGGCAAATTGCTCTACTGCTCCTTCTGCGGCAAGAGTCAGCACGAAGTCCGCAAGCTGATTGCCGGGCCCTCTGTGTTCGTCTGTGATGAATGCGTCGATCTGTGCAACGACATAATTCGAGAGGAAATCCAGGAAAAGGACGGCGAAGGCGGCAGCCGCAAGTTGCCCATTCCTGAAGAGATCAAGAGTACCCTGGATGAATACGTCATCGGTCAGGAGCGTGCCAAGAAGGTTCTCGCAGTAGCCGTCTACAATCACTACAAGCGCTTGAACTACGAGCATTCGGCAGGCGGCGTTGAACTGGGCAAGAGCAATATCCTGATGGTGGGCCCCACAGGCACCGGCAAGACATTGCTCGCAGAAACACTGGCACGCTTGCTCGATGTACCTTTCACCATCGCGGATGCCACCACATTGACGGAAGCCGGCTATGTCGGTGAAGACGTTGAGAACATCATTCAGAAGCTTTTGCAGAAGTGCGACTATGATGTCGAGAAGGCGCAGATCGGTATCGTCTATATTGACGAGATCGACAAGATTTCCCGCAAATCCGACAACCCCTCCATCACGCGCGATGTCTCGGGTGAAGGTGTGCAGCAAGCGCTGCTAAAGTTGATCGAAGGCACCGTCGCCTCTGTTCCGCCGCAAGGCGGTCGCAAGCATCCCCAGCAGGAGTTTCTTCAGGTCGATACATCCAACATCCTGTTCATCTGCGGCGGCGCCTTTGCAGGTCTCGACAAGATCATTCGAGATCGGTCGGAAAAAGGTGGCATTGGGTTTGGTGCCGAAGTCCGCAGCAAGGACCCGGAGCAGAAGACAGGCGAGACATTGCGTGATGTCGAGCCTGAAGATCTGGTGAAGTACGGTCTCATACCTGAATTTGTTGGCCGTCTGCCAATGATCGCCACACTTGATGAACTCGATCTCGATGCCTTGATGCGAATCCTCAAGGAACCAAGGAACGCACTTATCAAGCAGTATCAGAAACTGTTTGAAATGGAAGGGGTGGAAATCCAGTTCCGCGACGAGGCGCTGAAGGCGGTTGCGCAGAAGGCGAAGGAGCGCAAGACCGGGGCGCGCGGATTGCGTTCCATCATGGAAAGTGTGCTGCTTGACACCATGTACAACATTCCGTCCATGGACAAGGTCAGCAAGGTCATCATTGACGCTGCCGTCATCAATGGAGAGTCGGAACCTCTTCTGGTTTACGAAAATCGAGAGCAGCAGTCCAGGACCGCGGCCGACGAGCATTGATTTGCTCAGTTGGTCATTGAAAGGCCGGCGAACATTGCAATTACCGTTGAACGCCCCAAGGATAGTGCCTGAATACCATTGAGTTCAGTTTGCCACTCCGTATTTTCAGGATGTAATTATGGGTCTTCATGCAGAATCCTCAGAAGTCGCGAAGAGTGTATTGCCACTGCTGCCATTACGCGATGTAGTGGTCTATCCGCAGATCGTCCAACCTCTGTTCGTGGGAAGACCCAAGTCCATCAAGGCGCTTGAAATGGCGATGTCCACAGGCAAGCAGGTTTTGCTGGTGGCACAGAAGAACCCCACCGACGATGATCCTGGTGCACGCGACGTTTTCGAGATCGGCACCATCGCCAGCATTCTCCAGTTGATTCGCCTGCCGGACGGCACTGTGAAAGTGCTGGTTGAAGGGGTTAATCGCGCAAGGATCAAGTCAGTCGATTACGACGCCGACTACTTCCAGGCAAACATTGCCGTCCTGATTCCCGAAGCTCTGCCAACCAAGCAGTCTGATCTCCTAGTGCGTTCTCTGCTCACGCAATTTGAACAATACGTTCAGTTGAGCAAGAAGATCCCGCCGGAAGTGATGACATCGATTTCCAGCATCGATGAACCCGGCCGACTCGTTGATACTATCGCTTCACACATGGCGTTGCAGGTACAGGAGAAGCAGAATCTACTGGAACTTGTCGGTCTGCAGGCGCGCATCGAACACCTGATGAGTCTCATTGAGTCAGAGATCGACTTGTTCCAGGTGGAAAAACGCATTCGCGGTCGTGTGAAGAAGCAGATGGAGAAAAGCCAGCGCGAGTATTACTTGAATGAGCAGATGAAGGCCATTCAGAAGGAAATGGGCGAGCTGGACGACTCGCCCAATGAAGCGGAAGAGTTGAAACAGAAAATCGAGGCGGCAGGCATGTCTGCCGAGGCGAAGGACAAGGCACTTTCCGAGTTGAACAAGTTGCGCATGATGTCGCCGATGTCGTCTGAAGCTTCCGTCGTGCGCACGTATATTGACTGGATGGTTAACATCCCCTGGAAAGCCCGCAGCAAAGTCAGGTTCGATCTCGAGAAAGCGGAACAGGTACTGGAAAACGATCATTACGGACTGGAAGAGGTCAAGACACGAATCCTCGAGTATCTGGCCGTGCAGAAGCGCGTGAAGAAGCTCAAGGGCCCAATTCTATGCCTGGTCGGGCCTCCCGGTGTAGGCAAGACATCCCTCGGAGAGTCCATCGCGAGGGCGACCAACAGGAAGTTCGTGCGCATGGCTCTGGGTGGCGTGCGTGACGAAGCAGAGATTCGGGGGCATCGCCGTACCTACATCGGATCATTGCCAGGCAAGCTGTTGCAGAAACTCGCCAAGGTCGGCGTGCGCAATCCGCTGTTCCTGCTCGATGAAATCGACAAGATGGGGATGGACAATCGGGGCGACCCGGCATCAGCGCTGCTGGAGGTGCTCGATCCGGAGCAGAATCACAGTTTCAATGATCACTATCTTGAAGTGGATTACGACCTGTCCGAAGTGATGTTCGTCTGCACGTCCAATACCATGAACATTCCCGGTCCGCTGCTGGATCGCATGGAGATCATCCGGCTTCCTGGATACACAGAAGATGAGAAGACCAATATTGCCACACGGTACCTCGTGCCCAAGCAGCAGCAGAACAATGGTATTCAGCCGGGTGAATTGATCATCGGGGAAGAGACGGTCAAGGATCTGGTTCGTTATTACACGAGAGAGGCAGGTGTTCGCAGTCTGGAACGCGAGATCGCCAAGATCTGCCGCAAGGTGGTGAAAGAGCATTCTTCGTTGAAGAAGCCCGAACCCGTGGTACTGAGCAGTGAATTGCTGGCGAAGTACTCGGGAGTGCGCAAGTTCGATTTCGGTGTCGCCGAGGAGAAGAATCTTGTCGGTCAGGTCAACGGTCTCGCCTGGACTCAGGTCGGGGGGGAGCTTCTGACCATCGAGGCTGTTGCCTTGGAAGGCAAGGGCAAGACCATCAAGACAGGTTCCCTGGGTGACGTCATGCAGGAGTCGATTCAGGCGGCCATAACAGTCGTTCGCAGCAGGGCGTCCGCACTAGGTCTGAAACCGGGCTTTCATGAGACAGTGGATCTGCATATTCATGTCCCTGAAGGGGCAACCCCCAAGGACGGTCCAAGCGCAGGTATCGGCATGTGCACAGCCCTGGTTTCTGCGTTGACGGCAATTCCCGTACGCGCAGATGTCGCCATGACGGGGGAAATCACGCTGCGCGGTCAGGTTCTGCGAATTGGTGGCTTGAAAGAGAAATTGCTGGCGGCGCACCGCGGAAAGATCAAGACAGTCATCATTCCTGCAGACAACGAGAGAGATTTGCGCGAGATTCCCGACAATGTTAAGGCAGAACTGGAAATCAGACCCGTTCGATGGATTGATCAGGTTCTGGAAATTGCACTGGAGTATCAGCCGATTCCCGTTTCTGATGATTTGATTGCAAAACCTGGTCATTCTTCAGGGGTCGACGACAACGATGCAAACAAGGATGAAATGCCTGTAAATACGCACTGAATCACACCTGCAGGGGGGGTATTCAGTTGACACGGCTTTCTGTGCCTTGGTATAAAGTGCCGGCCGTAATCGATGGAAATCCTTATCTAGTAAGGAAAATCAGGCAGCGTAATCAAGCACAGTGTGGCACTTGAATAGTCATTTCGCCGCGTGAGAATTTCAGTAATTATTCATCATAGAAAAATAAGGGGATAACGTGAACAAGTCAGAATTAATCGATGCTGTGGCAGCAGGTGCTGATATTCCGAAGGCGACAGCAGGGCGAGTGATCGATGCAATGATCGATGCCATCACTGATTCGCTCAAGAAGAGTGACCCGGTTGTGCTGGTGGGTTTCGGCACATTCACAACCAAGGAGCGCGCTGCTCGCCAAGGCCGTAATCCCCAGACTGGTGCGTCAATCCAGATCAAGGCAGCCAAAGTGCCCACATTCAAGGCAGGTAAAGCACTGAAGGATTCAGTGAATCTCTGACCGGCTATTCCAGATTCGCTGGCGCAGTTGGCGCTTGTAGAAGCAGATGCAAGCCTGAAAAGTAATCGGCGTCCGCTTCGCAAAGACAATCAAGCCTCTGGCTTGCGGATTTCCAAGGCGCATCCTCGATGCGCCTTTTTAGTTTAAGAGGGGCGCTGGAAAACGTCTGATTCATCAGAGTCCCGCAACTGGGTTCGATATAACGACAGGGTTAGATATGCTGCAGACCATACGCGACAATTCGCAGGGACTTATCGCCAAGCTCATCATTGGATTCATCATCGGCATCATGGCTCTTTTCGGGGTCGAATCCATCATGAGTGGCTTCGTGACCAATCCTTCGGTTGCGGAAGTGAACGGTGAGGAGATCACCGAGCCGGAACTCACAACGAGTGTGCAGAACCTGCTGGCATCCGTTGGCGGCAATCTGGAAACCCTCGATGAAAACCTCATTCGCCAGGTTGCATTGAATCAGATCATCGAAGACAGATTGCTGCGTCAGGCCGCCGAGGACGCGGCGCTCGCCATTTCCAGCGATGCCATCGATCTCCAGATAATCAACAATCCACAGTTCCAGGTGGGTGGTGCATTCAACTCTGAGCTTGCTGTGAGAACCATGGCGACTCAGGGGTTCACTGTGCCTGCGTATCGTCAGGCTCTTGCCGACCAGATGGTCGTCGGACAGATCGCCAACGCCTTCGCATCCTCGGGGTTTGTCACCCGGAATGAACTGGAAAGAATCGCCGCCCTGTCTTCCCAGACCAGGGATTTCAGGTTTGTGTCTGTCACGCTCGGCAACCGAACCGAGGGTGAGCCCATTCCCGAGGACCAGATCGAGACTTACTATCAGAACAACCAGTCGCGCTTCGTGATTGAAGAGGAAGTGGCTGTCGACTACGTATTGCTGGACAAGGCAGACATCTTTGCCGAAGTGCAAGTGAGCGATGAGGATGTTCAAGCCCGCTATGAGGAAGAGCGGTCTGCGTCCAGTGCTTCCACGCAACGTCGCGCGTCGCACATCCTGCTTGAGATTGGCGCAGGAGCCACCGAAGAGTCCGTGGTGGCCCAGGCTGTCGCGCTCAAGGCACGTCTCGATGCCGGCGAGGATTTCGGCGCAGTCGCTCTTGAGGTCTCTGTAGACACGGTATCGGCAGAGCAGGGCGGGGATATCGGCTACTCGGACGGTACTGCATTCCCGAGCGCGGTCGAGCAGGCAATTGCGGCGATGCAGGTAGGACAGGTGTCAGACCCTGTGGTGACGGAATTCGGTGTCCACCTCGTCAAGCTGACGGAGTACGATGTCAACGAGTTCCCGACACTCGAGGAATCCGCCGATCGAATTCGTCGTGAGCTGAGCAGCACTGAAGTGGACGAGATTTACTTCTCGCGCCTGGAAACTCTCGCCAATCTCGCGTTCGAGACTACCGATCTCACGGAGATTTCCCAGGAATTGTCCCTGCCGATACAGCAGAGTGAATTGTTCTCACGTACCGGTGGATTCTCCGAAATCACCACCAATGCGAATGTGATTGCAGCGGCCTTCTCCGACGAGGTTCTCGTCGATGGCAATAACAGTGAAGTGGTGGAGATGGGCAGTGATCGGGCACTGGTGCTCAACCTCAACACTCACAACGAAGAGACTTTGAGCAGCCTTGAGGAGGTGCGTGGAGAGGTGGCCGCCATCCTTCGCACGGAAATGGAGAAGGAGCGCGCGGCAGCTCTTGGCGAACAACTGCTGACTGTCTTGCGCAGCGGCCAGTCCATCGACCAGTTGCTCGTCGACAATGAGCTGCAGTGGATCGTGCAGACCAATGCGGCGCGCGATCAGGCTGGTCTGAATTCCGAAGTGCTCCAGAATGTCTTCGCCTTGTCCGCGCCAGCGGAAGGGGCGTCGGCTTACAGCGGATTCGCTCTGACCAACGGGACCTTTATCGTGGCCGAGTTGCAACGCGTGAATCGCGGTTCACTGGAACAGATGGAAGCGAGCGAGCGCGACGAGCTGGTGCGATCATTTGTAGAGCGCGACGGGCGAACTGCGTTCGACGCGTTCCTGGCCAATACTCGCAACAATGCCGACATCACGGAAAACCTGACGCCAGCAGCCACTTTCTGAGTGGCCTGCTGACTCAGTTCAGCTTGTCCAGACCCGGGTGAAGCACGAGTGCCTGCCCGGGGTGGATCAAATCTCCTGTCCCTATGCCATTCCAGGCAGCCAGTTCTGCAACACCCACGCCTAACTCCTGCGCAATGCGTGACAGCGAATCTCCTGACTTGACGGTATAGATCTGAGGGGCTGACGCCTCTGGATTGCCGCCAGCCTGCACGACGGCGGTTTCCGTTTTCACCAGCAGTACTTGCCCAGGCTTCAGAATGGAATCCAGACTGATATCGTTCAATTTTGCCAGCGTATTGACACTGAGATTGTAGCGATCAGCAATTCGCCAGAGCGTGTCACCCGAGCGGACAATGTATTGCGGGCTGGAATCCGGAGGCGCGACTGGGCGGGAACTGGATCCTGCGTACTGCGGAGCGTCCGGAATTGGCAGTGGAGTGCCCGCGGTGTACGCGCGCGGGATCAGCAGTGACTCCCCTGCGATGATGCGACTGCCATCCAGCCCATTGGCCTGTTGCAGTGCGCTCACATCGGTACCGAACTGACGCGCGATCTTGCTGAGGCTGTCACCGCGCTGGACGACATAGCGATCCCAGGTGACCTGCGGCCGCTCGGGAGCGTTAGCGAGAGCACTGAGGAAGGTTTCCTTGCGATCGACTGGCAGCAGCAGGCTGTGTGGCCCGTCGGGATGCGTGGCCCATTGCCTGAATCCGGGATTGAGCTGGTAGAGCTCGACGGGATCGAGTCCTGCCAGACTTGCCGCGAACTGCAGATCCATCTGATAGCCGATCTCGACCTTTTCGACGACGCGCTCGTTCTTGATGCCCGCCAGTTCGACGCCGTAGTGATCGCGAGTGGCAACGAGTTGGCTCAAGGCGATCAGCTTGGGAATGTATTCTTTCGTCACTGAAGGCAGGTTCAGCGACCAGAAATCGGTTGGCCGATCTCGTGCGACGTTACGATCGATTGCTTTCTGAATATTGCCAGGACCGGCATTGTATGCCGCAAGGGCAAGCAGCCAGTCTTGATTGAAAGTCTCATAGAGAGCTGCGAGGTAGTCCAGAGCCGCCTCGGTGGAAGCAAGCGGGTCGCGTCGCCCGTCATACCACCAGTCCTGCTTGAGGCCCAGGCTGCGTGCTGTGGCGCCCTGTATCTGCCACATGCCCACCACATTGCCTGGTGCGGCAGCATTGGGGTTGAACGCGCTCTCCAAGATGGGCAATAGAGCAAGCTCCGCGGGCATGCCACGCCGCTCCAGCGTTTCGGCAATTTCGAACATGAAAGGTTCAGCGCGCTCGGTACCTACACGAAGAAGATTGGAGTTCTTCTGATAGAAAGCGAGTTGTTCCTGTATCTGCCGGTTGTCCTGGCCGACGGAGAATTGGAAACCATGTGACAACCGCGCCCAGATGTCCTGAAAGGCTATTTCTTCGGAGGGAAGGGACCCGTCTGAGGGGATCTGCACACGGGTGGCTGCACCACGATTGGCGATCACGCGCCCGATAACAGAATCGCTGCCACCCGATGCAGGATCGGCAGACAAGGAGCCGCTACCCTCATCGAAGGTGGAACAGGCACTCAGGAAAACGGTGGTCGCGATGGCCAGCGAGAGTTTGTTGAGAGGCAAGTGACGCAGTGAAATCAAGATAAAGCCCGGTAAACAAAAGGTTATATTCGGTTCCGCAGCGTGGTGGCATGGTGACGGCTGCAAATTTCAACCTGTGAACCCGTCTTTCCAGCGTCTCAATTGCGTGAACACATCGAGCTCGCTGACATGATCTGGACCGAATTGTGTCCGGACTATTGCAGACAGGCCATCACTACGACAGCGCAGAAACGGATTAGTTCGAAGTTCCGTCGCGATTGTCGAAGGCAGTGTCGGCAGTCCGTTCTGGCGCATGTGAAGACATTCCGCCATTCGTTGCTGACACGCGATGTTATCCGGTTCGACGTGCAAGGCAAAGCGCAGGTTGCTCAAGGTGTACTCATGGGTGCAGTAGACGAGAGTCTCGGGTGGAAGTGCTGCCAGGGTATGCAATGAGTTCAATAGTTGAGACGGTGTGCCTTCGCGCAGCCTGCCGCAACCAGCTGAGAAGAGCGTGTCCCCACATAAAACAATAGGTTGCGATCCAATTTTACAGTCGTTTAAGAAGTAGGCGACGTGATCCAGTGTATGTCCCGGCACCTCGAATACTCGAAACTCTGTTCCCAGCACGCTGATGCGCTCACGGTTCGCGACGTGATGAGTCAAGCCACTGATCCTCTCATTGCGCGGACCATACACTCGCACTGCAGGGAAGTGCTCTCGCAATCCCGGAATCCCACCCGTGTGGTCGGGGTGATGGTGTGTGATCAGAATGTCGGTCAGTCGGGCATCACGCGCCCGCAGCGACTCCAGCACCACGGTGGCATCCCCAGGGTCGACGACCACGGTCTCTGGCGTGCCGTGCTGTTGCAGCATCCAGATGTAGTTGTCCTCGAAGGCTGCAATTGCAGTGATCTGCAGGCTCATGGCATTTGATTTTCAAGGAAGAAGGACGCGATCATAGCCCCCAGTGCCAAATTGACAAGTCCTGCGTCCATGAAACTCAAGAGCATCATCGCCGATCGCCTGAAACACCGTCGGAATCTTCCGGAGCCTGCCACTCTGTTCCACGACATGACCCAGTGGCTCGAGACCCCGCTGGGGCAAGCCTTGCTGGACAGCGAGCGCAAGCTGTTGGAGCCGGTGCTGGCGCGGATATTCGGTTACCATTTTCTGCAGGTAGGCGTCAGCGAGGCATTCCTCCTGGATGAATCCCCGGTGGGACACAGATTCCTTTTCGTGCCTCAGGGTGGGGCCGCCTCCAGGCATGCTGTTGCCAACAATGAGGCTCTGCCGCTACAGACTGACAGCATCGATGCGGTGCTTATTCACCACGCACTCGATTACTCTTCGGATTCCCATCGACTCCTGCGTGAGGCATCGCGAGTGCTCATGCCCGGTGGCAAGCTGCTGATTGTGGGCTTCAACCCCCTCAGCACCTGGGGAGTGCGTCGACTCGCGCGTGTGGGCACGCGTCTGCCTTGGAGCGCACGCTTCTTTTCAGCCAACAGAGTGTGCGATTGGTTGAAGTTGCTGGAGTTCAGCGTCGAGCGGGTCAGTCATTGTGCCTATCTGCTTCCCTTCACCTATCCCAGAGTGGTGCAATTGGCGCCTGCGCTTGAGCGCTTCGGCAAGCGTTTTGCGGCCCCTGTTGGCGCAGCCTACATGATCGTGGCCTGCAAGCAGTTGATGCCTGTGACGCCCGTCATGCCTCGCTGGCCACGGATTTCCCGCCCGCTGATTGCCCGCACGCTGGGCGAGCCAGCAAGGGCACGGCCGCAGGCTGCCGAATCCGACATCCAGCATTGAGTCACACACAACACAGGTACAGCGTGTCACAACCAATCGAGATCTACACAGACGGCGCCTGCAAGGGGAATCCCGGCAAGGGTGGCTGGGGCGTGCTTCTGCGCTACAAGGGCCACGAAAAGCGCCTTTACGGTGGTGAGCCACACACCACCAACAATCGCATGGAACTCATGGCCGTGATCAAGGGCCTTGACGCTCTCAAGCGGGAGGCCTGCGATGTGCGAGTGGTAAGTGATTCCACCTATGTGCTGAAAGGCATTTCGGAGTGGCTGCCAAACTGGAAGAAACGCGGCTGGAAGACTGCCGCGAAAAAACCCGTGTTGAACGCCGATCTCTGGATGCAGCTGGATGAGCTTGCTGCACGCCACACGATTGACTGGCAATGGGTGAAAGGCCATAACGGCCATGTGGAGAACGAGATTGCCGATGAATTGGCAAATCTGGGTATCGAATCACTGGCGTCGCCGACGCCCTGAACCGACGAAAAGGCAGCAAAACAGGATGCGACAAGTAGTACTGGATACCGAAACCACAGGGCTGGATCCCGCCCAGGGCCACAGGGTGATAGAGATCGGCTGTGTCGAGATCGAGAATCGACGCCTTACCGGGCGGCATTTTCACTGCTATCTGAACCCCGATCGTGATATCGACGAGGGCGCGGTGCAGGTACACGGAATCACTTCGGCGTTCCTGGCGGACAAGCCACGTTTCACGCAGGTCATGGATGATTTCCTGCAGTTTGTCAGTGGCGCAGAGCTCATCATCCACAACGCGCCCTTTGACTTGAGTTTCCTGGACAGCGAACTCGCCCTCGCGGGCAGCCCGAGTCGCTCTCTGCAGGCCTTGTGTCCCGTGGCGGACACCCTGCTGATGGCCCGCAAGAAGCACCCCGGTCAACGCAACAGCCTGGACGCTTTGTGCAAGCGTTACGAGGTCGACAACTCGCAGCGCGAACTGCATGGCGCCTTGCTGGACGCCGAGATTCTTGCCGACGTCTATCTCGCGATGACCGGCGGTCAGGCCAATCTTCTGCTTGTCAGTGAAGAGGTGGCGGTGCAGGCGAGTGAAGTCGAATCCGGCAAGCTCAAAATCGCTCGCGGGGTTCTTCCCGTGAGCATTCCCGATGACGAGGAGGCGCAGGCTCATGCTCGCTTCCTGGAGCGAATCAACAAGGCCAGCAAGAACAAGTGTCTCTGGTTGCAAGTTCCCGTCGGCTCAGGCGTGTGATGACTGTCCTGCCGCGCTCAGCGATGCTGGCCCTCGGGGATTTGCCGGACGCCGCGCAACTTGTGCTGGTCGATGGCACCGAGGTGCTTCTGCATGGCGAGCAGGTCTATTGGTCGGCGGGGCTGCTGAAGCAGCATCTTGATCCCACCGCCATGACCGTGGCGGTCGATGTCTCGTGTGGCGCCGCTGTTCATGCGATGTCATTTTCAGGCGCCTCGCTAGCGGGATGCGGTGTGAATGTCAGCCGCAGCGCTGCGCGGCAGTTGCTGTCAGGCTGTCAGCCTACTGTGCTTGACCATGTGGGCAAGGCGCTGCAACTGGCGCACTGGATCGCAAGCCATCGCTACTGTGGGGCCTGTGGTCAGCTGCTCATGCCTCATCCGGTGGAGCGCGCCCTGCAATGCCCGGACTGCCAGCACCGTGTGTTCCCTCGAATCAGCCCCTGCGTGATCGTGTTGGTTCGGCGTGATCGACACATTCTGCTGGCGCGGCATGCCGGGCGAGGCAGTGCGACCTTCAGTTGTCTGGCTGGTTTCATGGAAGTGGGAGAGACCCCAGAGCAGACCCTCTGCCGCGAAGTGCGAGAAGAAACCGCCATCGAGATCAGCAACATACGCTACGTCCGCAGCCAGTCCTGGCCGTTCCCCTCCCAGTTGATGCTCGGCTTCCATGCGGACTACGCTGGAGGCGAGATCCGCGTTGATGGCGAGGAAATCCTGGAAGCGAGATGGTTTGCCGCGGATTCGCTGCCGTCTGCATTGCCTCCGCCGTTCAGTGTCGCGGGGCAACTCATTGCGCTATTCTTGCAGGCCATGAAAGTCTGATGACATAGCAGCAACGCAAGGAGCAGGTTCTTGGAGTACTTCATCGAATACGGTCTGTTTCTGGCCAAGCTGGTGACTCTTGTGGTCGCCTTCGTCTTCATTCTCGGCATCGTCGTGTCCGCTGGCAGCAGGGGGCGTAAGGGAGCAGGACGCGGCCAGATCAGCATCACCCATCTCAACGAAGAGCTGGATGAGATGCGCGATGCCATGAAGAAAGCCATCTATGACAAGGCAAGCTACAAGCTTGAACTCAAGGAAGAGAAGAAGCGGCACAAGCAGGAAGAGCGCGAACGCCGCCAACAGGCCAGGCGCGGAGCGCAAGCGGGGGCCGAGCAGGAGGAAAATCAGCGCAAGCGGATTTATGTGATCGATTTCAATGGCGACATGGAAGCCAGCGATGTCGAATCCCTGCGTGAAGAGATCACCGCCATTCTGGAGCTGGCCACCCCTCGCGACGAAGTGCTGCTGCGGCTGGAAAGTCCAGGAGGCATGGTCCATGCGTACGGCCTGGCCTCTTCACAGCTAGATCGCATCAAGACGCAGAAAGTGCCGCTCACCATCTGTGTGGACAAGGTGGCCGCCAGCGGTGGCTACATGATGGCCTGCCTGGCTGATCGACTTGTGGCCGCGCCGTTCGCGATTCTGGGATCCATCGGCGTTCTGGTGCAGCTACCGAACTTCAATCGCCTGCTGCGCAAGCACGATGTGGACTACGAGACCATCAGTGCTGGGGAATTCAAGACAACCTTGACCACCTTTGGCGAGATCACCCAGAAAGGTCGCGACAAGGTCAAGGAGGACGTCGAGGAGATGCACGGCTTGTTCAAGGCCTGGGTGAAGGACCATCGTCCCGCTGTGGACATCGACTCCATCGCCACCGGCGAGACCTGGGTGGGTGTGCAAGCGCTTGAGAAATCCATGATCGACGAGTTGATGACAAGCGACGAATGCATCGTGAATGCTTGCGAGGATGCGGATGTGTATGCCGTGCAATTCGAGATTCGCCGCTCCCTGAGTGACAAGCTTGGCGCAGCCATCCACAAGGGCCTCGATGTTGCTGTACAGGCATGGCTCAAGCGCACGCGAGACACCACCTATTATTCCTGACGTCAAGGCGTGCCTCCGATGGTCATGGCCCAGCATCTGTTTCGCGCTTTCGAGGTTTCCGAGAGGGTGCAGGACGCCAAACCGGTGTTCGCGGGTCGCGTGGTGCAGAAGCGCATCGCCGATCTTCCCGCTGGGGATGTCCTGATCCGGCTGGCGTTTTCCTCGCTGAATTACAAGGACGCCCTTTCGGCCAGCGGTAACCGGGGCGTCACGCGGTCCTACCCGCACGTCCCCGGCATCGACGCGGCGGGCACACTGGTGCACTGCGCCGATGCCCGCTTCAAGGTCGGCGACGCAGTGATTGTCACCGGCCACGATCTGGGCATGAATACCGCTGGAGGATTCGCTGAGTACATCCGGGTTCCAGCAGACTGGGTGGTGCCTCTTCCTGACGGAATGACACTGCAACAGAGCATGGCGCTGGGCACAGCAGGTCTCACTGCTGCCTTGTGCGTGGACAAACTGCTGCACAACGGGCTGACGCCTGCCCAGGGCGACGTGCTGGTGACGGGCGCGACAGGCGGGGTAGGCAGTATCGCAGTGGCCCTGCTTGGCAAGCTGGGCTTTGCCGTGACGGCCTGCACGGGCAAACCACGGGAGACAGACTATTTGCACGCCATTGGCGCGCGACATGTGATCTCCCGTGAGGAAGTCATGCAGGGCAGTGCCAAGCCCTTGTTGACACCTCGCTGGGCCGGGGCCATTGATGTCGCCGGTGGCGAGTTGCTTGGTGCGATCCTCCGCAGCCTGAGTGAGGGCGGCAGCGTGGCCTGCTGCGGCCTCGTCAGTGCGGCCGAATTCCCCATCACCACCTATCCCTTCATCCTGCGCGGCGTGAACCTGCTCGGCGTGGACTCAGTACGCATCGATCATGGAAAACGCCGCGAAATCTGGCGCAAGCTGGCTGCCCAATGGCAGGTTCCCCATCTTGAAATAATGGGAAAGGTGATTTCTTTCAAGGAATTGGAATCGGAACTTGAGGCGATTCTGGAAGGGCGTGGGAAGGGCAGGCGCATCCTGGATGTCTGCGCCTGAGATCACTTTCAGCCATTGACGCAGGATCTGCGTCGGAACAAAGGCTCGGGGCTGTGCACACTGGCCTGGTAGGCGTCCTTGAAGTCGTCCAACCGGCGGATGGCCGCTTCCAGATTCTGGTCAGCGCGCATGGCGAAAGCATTGAAGCCGCAGCGGGACATGTAGAAGAGCTGGTCGCACAGCACATCACCGATGGCTCGAAGCTCCCTTCCATAGCCGAGGTTCTGACGCAACTCACGCGCCGAAGAATAGGCACGGCCGTCCGTGAACACCGGGAAATCGAGAGCGATAAGTGGAATCTGCTCCAGCCATGGTGCGATGGCTTCCGGCAACTCGATGTTCTTCAACCACACGCCGACAAACCCTTGATGAGCAGGCAGGGCCTCGCGCAATTCCAGCCAGCTCGACATCGGCAGTATCACGTTGCGGCCGTTCAACGCCCGCAGTGCATCCGAGTCCACCGGCTCACGAAGCAGCTCCCATTGATCGTCGACGATTGTGCGATCCTTAATCAGCCTTGCCATACAGCGCCTCCTTGAATGGCTCCATGCCGATGCGTCGATATGTGTCCACAAAACGTTCCTCGTTCTCGCGGTGCTGCTCGAACACGCCGATCAGCTTTTCCATGACATCGGGAATGTCGTCCTGCGCGAAGGAGGGGCCGACGATGTCGCCCAGTGCCGTGACGTTTTCGGCCGAACCCCCCAGGGATACCTGGTAGTACTCCTCTCCTTTCTTGTCCACGCCCAGAATGCCGATATTGCCCACGTGGTGATGCCCGCAGGCGTTCATGCAGCCCGAAATGTTGACACTCAGCTTGCCTATCCTGCGCAGTCGTTCAGTGTCACCAAAGCGACGCTGGATCGATTCGGCGATGGGAATCGACTTGGCATTGGCCAATGAGCAGAAATCGCCCCCGGGGCAGCAGACGATGTCGGTCAGCAGGCCCAGATTGGGCGCATGCAGATCCTGGCTTTTCAGGGCTTTCCACAAGGCGTGCAGATCCTTGCGGGCGACGTCGGCTAGCACGAGGTTCTGTTCGTGGGTGACACGCAGTTCACCGAAACTGTAGCGATCGGCCAGATCGGCGACGAAACGCATCTGCTCGCTGGTGATGTCACCCGGTGCGATGCCGGTGGCCTTCAGGCAGAGCGTGACGATGCTGTAGCCAGATTTCTTGTGCGCATTCACATTCTGGTTGTGCCACGCCGCGAACAACACATCGGTATTGAGGGCGTGTTCGAGTTCGGGGCTGAAGTCAGCCAGAGTCAGGTAGGCCGGGTCCTTGAAGAAGGCCTTGCAACGCTGGAATTCCGCTTCCGTCAGCGTGAGCGGGCCATCCTTCAGGGCCAGCCATTCCTTCTCGACTTTCTGCTGGAATTTCTCGATGCCTGTTTCCTTGACGAGAATCTTGATGCGCGCCTTGTACTTGTTGTCGCGGCGTCCTTCGCGGTTGTAGACACGCAGAATGGCGTCTAGATAACTCAGCAGGTGCTGCCATGGCAGGAAGGCTCGAATCTCCTTGCCAATCACTGGCGTGCGTCCGAGCCCGCCACCTGCCAGCACGCGGAATCCCAGTTCGCCCTGCGCGTTGCGGACAATGAACAGTCCGATGTCGTGAACCTGGGTGGCGGCCTGGTCGTCCTGGGTGCCGCAGACGGCAATCTTGAACTTGCGCGGCAGGAAGGCGAATTCCGGATGGAAGGTGGACCACTGACGGATGATCTCGCACCAGGGGCGGCTGTCCTCGATTTCATTGGCGGCAGCGCCGGCGAACTGGTCGGTGGTGGTGTTGCGGATGCAGTTGCCACTGGTCTGGATGGCATGCATTTCCACTTCTGCCAGATGCGCCAGAATGTCAGGGACGTCGGCGATCGCCGGCCAGTTGAACTGGATGTTCTGGCGAGTGGTGAAGTGTCCGTAGCCCTTGTCGTAGTGATCAGCGATATAGGCGAGCTTGCGCAACTGGGTGCTTGAGAGCATGCCATAGGGAATGGCGATTCGCAGCATCGGCGCCAGTCGCTGCACATAGAGTCCGTTCTGCAGCCGCAGCGGCAAGAACTCTGCCGGAGCCAGCTCGCCACGCAGAAAGCGCGCTGTCTGATCGCGAAACTGTGCAATGCGGTCGGCCAGCATTTGGTGATCGTAATTGTCGTATCTGTACATGATGCGGCAGCTTTTATAGGTTCATGGGTGATCGTATGGGAAAACCTGGCTCTGGTGCCGACGGCCGGCAATTGTAAAGAATGCCCTGCTCAAGTGCCAGTTACGAGCTTGGCAAACTCAGGACACTTGCCAATTGAAATTCCTTTCGGGAATAAATTTTTGCTTGCTTGTGAAGCGTTTGCCATTAGAATGCCGTCGTGTTTTTTCCCAGGAACCCACTTCAGGAAGGTCATGTCATGAGTCACCACGACGCCAGCGAACACCACGTCATTGATGAAAAAGAACTGGATGGCAACAGCCGCGCCGATACCATGGCCATGCTTTCTTTCGTGCTGATCATCGTGACCATGGCTGTGTTCTTCTCCAGCCGTTGATTGCCTTGCGTCAGTGGCAATGCCCGCAGGCGCTTCCTGCGCGCATTGCCATTGGCCGACCTCTCGTCAGTTCAGCACCAGATTCACGACCGTCGCCACGGTCAGCACAAACAAGAAGGTGAAGATCAGGGCCGCGACCACGAAGCCCTTGATGCTGCCACTGGCAAAATCGCGCTCCTTGTTCTTGCGATTCTGCACTCCGAAACTCGCCTGCATCACGCTCAGCATCATTTTCCAGAAACTCATTTTCTGCGCTGGTGCACCGTTGTCTTGATCCTTTGATTCCTGTTCACTCATTTCCACGACTCCTGAGGGCGCACATCGCACCCTGTGTCATACCAGATTGGGGCTCAAGAGCCGGCTTGCAACGTCCACGCTCAAGCCCTTGCGGCTGGCGAAAGACTGCAACTGATCCTCATCGATCTTTCCTACGGAGAAATAGCGTGCCTGGGGGTTGGCAAAATAGAAGCCGCTGACACTGGCTGCCGGAGTCATCGCAAAGCTTTCTGTCAGATGCATGCCGATGCGGCCCTCTACCTGAAGCAGATCGAACAGCGTGACCTTGTCCGAGTGCTCCGGGCAGGCCGGATAGCCAGGAGCAGGTCGTATGCCCTGGTATTTCTCATCGATCAGCTCTTCCGCACTCAGCGATTCATTGGCAGCGTAGGGCCAGAATTCCTGACGCACACGCTCGTGCATGCGCTCGGCGAAGGCTTCGGCCAGTCGATCGGCCAGGGCTTTCACCATGAGGGCGTTGTAGTCGTTGTTGTCCTGCTCATAGGCTCTGGCCAGCTCGTCTGCCCCAATGCCGGTGGTCACCGCGAACCCGCCGATGTAGTCCGGCACGTCAAGCCGGTCGGGTGCCACGAAATCGGCAAGGGAGAGGTTCGGAATCCCCGGGGCCTTGCCCGCCTGCTGCCGCAGGAACTGGAACCCGGCCAGTTCTCTCTGGCGCGTCTCATCGGTGAACAGCACGACATCATTCTGATTTCGCTGCGCTGCCGGCCAGAAGCCCACCACGGCCTGGGCCTTGAGCAGGCGTCCGTCGATGATCTGCTTGAGCATCGCCTGAGCGTCCCGGAACAGATCCCGTGCCGCCTCACCGACAACGTCATCCTGGAGAATGGCGGGGTACTTGCCCGCCAGGCTCCAGGTGATGAAAAAGGGCGTCCAGTCGATGTAGGGCACCAGTTCGGCAAGCGGATAATCGTCAAACACGCGCGTGCCCAGGAAGGCGGGAGCCACGGGGCAATAGTGTTGCCAGTCGATTTGCAGGGCATTCTGCGTCGCGGCCTCGAAGCTGATCAGGGTCTTGCGCTGGTCGCGGTTCGCATTGCGCTCGCGGATCACGTCATATTCCGCATGGATCTGGCGCTTGAATTGCGCTGCGCCATCCTCACTCAGCAGGCTGCTGACCACTGTGACACTGCGCGACGCATCCGGCACATAGACGGTGGCGTTGTTCGTGTAGTTCTGCTCGATCTTCACGGCCGTGTGCGCCTTGGAGGTGGTCGCGCCACCAATGATCAGCGGAATGGTGAAGCCCAGACGCTGCATCTCCTTCGCGACGTGCACCATCTCGTCGAGGGACGGGGTGATCAGACCACTGAGACCGATGATGTCGACCTTCTCGTCGATGGCGGTCTGCAGGATGCGCTCGCAGGGAACCATGACGCCCAGATCCACGATGTCGTAGTTGTTGCAGCCCAGCACGACGCCCACGATGTTCTTGCCGATATCGTGTACATCGCCCTTGACCGTGGCCAGCAGGATCTTGCCCTTGGCCTTGACCACCTGGCCCTTCTTACTTTCTTCGATGAAGGGCAGGAGATACGCCACCGCCTGTTTCATCACCCGGGCGCTCTTGACGACCTGCGGCAGGAACATCTTGCCGCTGCCGAACAGGTCTCCGACGATGTTCATGCCATCCATCAACGGGCCTTCGATGACCTGGATGGGTTCCGCGAAGCCATGTCGTGCCTCTTCCGTGTCCTGTTCAATATAGCGAGTGATGCCCTTGACGAGCGCATGGGCGATGCGGGCGGCCACGGGCTGCTCGCGCCACTGCACGTCCTCGTGATTCTCGAGACTGGATTCGCCGCTGAACTGGCCGGCGATTTCCATCAGGCGATCGGTGCCATCAGGACGGCGATTGAGAATGATGTCCTCGACGCGCTCCTTGAGCTGTGCGGGAATCTCGTCATAGACGGCCAGTTGTCCGGCATTCACGATTCCCATGCTCAGGCCCGCCTTGATGGCGTGATAGAGGAATACTGAGTGGATAGCCTCGCGGACGGGCTCATTTCCGCGGAACGAGAACGACACATTGCTCACGCCACCGGAGATCAGCGCGTGTGGTAGCTCGCGTTTGATGAAGGCGCAGCTCTGGATGAAATCCACCGCGTAATTGTTGTGCTCTTCGATGCCGGTCGCGACCGCGAAGATGTTCGGATCGAAGATGATGTCCTGCGGCGGGAAGCCAACCACGTTCACCAGGACATCATAGCTGCGGCGGCATATCTCGCACTTGCGGGCGAATGTGTCGGCCTGACCCTTCTCGTCGAAGGCCATCACCACCACGGCTGCACCGTATTGCATACACAGGCGGGCCTTGGCGATGAAGTCCTCTTCGCCTTCCTTGAGACTGATGGAGTTGACGATGCCCTTGCCTTGAATGCAGCGCAGGCCGGTCTCCAGGATTTCCCACTTGGAGGAGTCGATCATCACCGGCACGCGGCTGATGTCTGGTTCCGAGGCGATCAGCCGCAGGAAGCGCGACATGGCGGCGTTGGAATCCAGCATGCCTTCGTCCATGTTGATGTCAATGATCTGGGCGCCAGCTTCCACCTGTTGCAGCGCAATCTCGAGTGCCGTGGTGAAATCGCCTTCGCGAATCAGTCGAGCAAAGCGCTTGGAGCCCGTGATGTTGGTGCGTTCGCCCACATTCACGAAAAGCGAATCAGCATGGATGTTGAACGCCTCGAGGCCGCTGAGTCGGCATGCCGGGGTAATCTCGGGAATGAGGCGTGGTTTGTGACGGGCCACGGCCTCTGCCACTGCCTTGATGTGCAGCGGGGTGGTGCCACAGCAGCCGCCGACGATGTTAAGGAAACCACTGCTGGCGAATTCCTCGATGATGTCGGCCATCTCCCTCGCACTTTGATCGTATTCCCCGAAGGCATTGGGCAATCCCGCATTGGGGTGCGCAGAGACATTGGTGTTCGCCAGTCGGGAGATTTCCTCAATGTGCGGACGCAGCTGCGCGGCTCCGAGTGCGCAATTGAAACCAATCGAAAGCGGCTTGGCGTGGGCCACGGAATTCCAGAAGGCTTCGACAGTCTGGCCGGACAGCGTGCGTCCGCTGGCGTCGGTGATTGTGCCCGAAATCATGATGGGCAGCCGGCGCCCGCTACGCTTGAAGTATTCCTGGATGGCGAAAATGGCGGCCTTGGCATTCAGCGTATCGAAGATGGTTTCCACCAGCAGGATGTCGGCGCCACCCTTGTCGAGCGCTTCCGCGCTGACGAGGTAATTGTCCACCAGCTCCTCGAACGTGACGTTGCGGAAAGCGGGATCGTTCACGTCCGGCGAGATGGTCGCCGTGCGGCTGGTCGGACCGATGACGCCAGCCACGAAGCGGGGCTTCTCCGGCGTGGAGGCTTCGACTTCGTCGCAGATGCGGCGAGCAAGACGAGCGGCTTCGAAGTTCAGTTCGTAGGCCAGATGCTGCAGCTGGTAATCCGCCTGGGAAACGGCCGTGGAATTGAACGTGTTGGTTTCAATGATGTCGGCGCCCGCCAGAAGATACTCGCGATGAATCTGGCCTATCACATCTGGCCGTGTCAGTGTGAGCAGATCATTGTTGCCCGCCAGGTGCTGCGCGCAGTCGGCAAATCGCTCGCCACGAAAATCCGCTTCCTTGAGCTTGTACACCTGAATCATGGTGCCCATGGCGCCATCAAGGACCAGGATGCGGTTCTTCAAGGCATTGTGCAGGCGTTGTTCGGAAGGCTGGTGTTCCATGGGTGTACTCTCGCTTGATGATCACCTGCGCGTCTGGCGATCAGGCTGTGGCTGCAGAAAAGGCGCGCAGTTTACCAGAACTCGCCCGCACGGACATGGTCATGTCTGGCGCGAGCAGGGCTTGAGCTGACTAATAACCAAGTGATTTAGTCGGCTATTTCCATTGCTGTCAACATGGCGTAAACTCGCGGCCAATTTTACTGACCCGCCACAGGTTCTCTCATGATCACGATTACTGAGTCCGCGCAGACCTATCTCGCCGAGTTGCTGAAAAAGCAGGATTGCGAGGGCATCGGTGTCCGCGTTTTCATTCTCGATGCCGGCACACCGAAAGCGGAGACTTGCATCTCCTTCTGTCGCCCCGGTGAGCAGCAGGAATCGGATGAACTGCGCACCTACACGAATTTCAATGCCTACATCGAGCAGCGCAGCATTCCTTATCTGAAGGACGCGGTGGTCGATTACGCGAAGGACGCCATGGGCGGGCAGTTGACCATCAAGGCGCCGAATTCCCGTCTGCCTCAGATTCAGGACGACAGTCCCATCGAGGATCGCGTCAACTACGTGCTTTACAACGAAATCAATCCGTCCCTGGCAGCACATGGCGGGGTCGTCACACTTGAAGAAATCTATGACGGCACCGTGGCCGTGCTGAAGTTCGGTGGGGGCTGCCAGGGCTGCGGCATGGTCGACCTGACATTGAAGGAAGGCGTCGAGAAAACTCTGCTGGAACAGATTCCGCAACTCACGGAAGTGCGCGATATCACCGATCACTCCAAGCGCGAGAACGCCTATTTCAAGTAGGGCTCCCGGGATAGCGGCGGGAAAGTCCCTCGTATAGCTGCTCCGGATAGGCCGCATCGGAAGTGTCCAGTGAATCCATCAGCTCCACGAGGTGCTCGTTGTCCTCACGCCCATGCCAGAGCTTCTGGTAATGGCCTTCCTTGTAGCCATGATCCTGCCGGAACATGTTCAGCACATTCTTGCTGACATACTGCTTGTAGAGCGACTCCCAGCTAAGCCCGCAATCCAGCATGATCGAGCGGAACAGCAGTAGATCGATGCGTCCGGAGCAGGACAGCCCTATCAGCAATTCCAGCTTGCTCAACAGACTCATGCTGCCCGGTTCCAGCGCATGGCCATCAAAGTGCACCACGTGCCCGCCTGAATGTGCCGCATTGGCGGCGCGCAGTTGCGTCCTGGCCTGCTCGTGGTCTCCTGCGTGGCGCAGCAGGATCTCCGAGAGCAGGAAGTGCCAGATGTCGATCACTTCCATCTGCAATTGGGGAAGATCGCGTTCCTGTTTTTTCCACCATTTCCAGCCGTGATGTTCGATGGCCTCGGCTGCCTCGACCACGACAGCCCGCAAATAAGGGAATCGTTTTTCGATCCAGTGGGCATCCACCTTGGTGTTCATGTTGGTTTGCAAGCTCAGCATGATGCCGGCCTGAATGTCTGTGAGAGTGCTCATGGGGCTCCTGTTAAACCGCTTGCGCTGGTGAACATCGACTGCAAGTCCTTGTCATGCCGTTCCCGCGCATGGATGTGCTTAATGGGCTTGCCCCACGCGGCGATGATCAGTTTTCTGTCCGCAACGGTCAGAAGGCCCAGTTGGTTGCAGCCAAGGGTTGAGTAATCGAATGCAAAGTCTTGCCAGGCACGCAGATCGAACTTCCTGAGCTGTGCAGTGGTCAGCGGCGCGTAGGCTGGCAGACGACCATGCAGCAAATCGGCCCACGCCGCGATCCGATAGAGATCCGCCAGAGCGGACTGCAGTGGCGCGTTGTGCTTCTGGGCTTCGCGAATCTGCAGTCGCAGTATCTGTGCGGCTTGGCGAAACGCTCCGATCTGAGGAAAGGCGAGGGCGCAGCACGCGAGTGCCTTGCTGAAGTCGAGCGCTGCCGCGTGCTGCCGCGCTCTGGACTGCCACTCTTTCGCCGAATCAGGCGCCGCGGCAAGCATCCGCTCCAGCCATCCTTCCGGCGCACTTTGGGCCGGGGCCATGCTGGCAAGCTCGACCTCGGCGACATCCTCAATCTCCAGGACGCGTTGCTTGTCCTGCTGGTCCAGCGGAGGCATGGGAATGGTGCGTTCGACAGCCTCAACCTTTTGCTTGTACTGGAGCCTGTTCAACACCACGATCAAGACAATCAACAACACTGCGGCCGCGACCACGCCAAGGAACATCAACATTGAATGCATTCCTCATTGAAGATCGTGTGCGGTTTCATGCAGTACCACTCAGCCTGTTAATGCGGCGATAATAGCAATCTTGACGGCAGGTGGTCGATGCCAGCGCTCGAGCGGTCGGCACTCGCCTTGAGCTCCAATTAAAAGGGGACACTGACACCTATTGATGTGACACGACGTCACTACGTGAAAAATTTTTGGATTTAGTGCTTGACGCATCAGGCATGGCTTTCTAGAATGCGGCGCCTTCTGTGAGAAGTAACAGAAGGAAGCTTGACTCCAGTCCCCTTCGTCTAGAGGCCTAGGACACCGGGTTTTCATCCCGGCAACGGGGGTTCGAAACCCCCAGGGGACGCCAAACTGTGAAAAAGCCTGACCATTGGTCAGGCTTTTTTTTTGGCTTCATCACACGTGGTTGATGCCTGTCCGATTTGGTATTCTTGCGGTCGGTTTCACAGAGCCAGCCTGCTGGCAACGGGACTTCCTGATGAGCAGTGCCATTTCAATCAGCAACCTGCAGAAGACTTACGCCAATGGACACCAGGCATTGCGTGGTGTCGACCTTGAGGTGCAGGAGCGTGACTTCTTCGCGTTGCTAGGGCCCAACGGGGCTGGCAAGTCCACAATCATAGGCATCATTTCCACACTGGTGCGCCCGTCTGCTGGCAATGTCGCCGTGTATGGCCGTGACGTGGCGACACACGTCTACGAGACCAAGCTGGAATTCGGTGTCGTCCCTCAGGAAGTCAATTTCAATCCCTTCGAGAAAGTCGCGGACATTGTCATGACGCAGGCCGGCTACTACGGTCTGCCGCGTGGTCTGGCGCGCGAGCGTACCGAGAAGTACCTGCGCAAGCTAGGCCTCTGGGATAAACGAGATGTTCGCTCGCGCACCCTTTCCGGAGGAATGAAGCGACGTCTGATGATCGCACGTGCGCTGATCCACGAGCCGCGACTGCTGATTCTCGACGAGCCGACGGCAGGGGTGGACATTGAACTGCGCCGTTCGATGTGGGAGTTCCTGCAGGAGATCAACAACAACGGGACCACCATCATCCTGACCACGCATTATCTCGAAGAGGCCGAGCACCTGTGTCGAAATATCGCGATCATCGATCAAGGTCGCATCATCGAGAACTGCAGCATGAAGTCTCTGTTGAACAAGCTGGATTCGCAGACGCTGGTGTGTGACCTGCGCCACGAGATGAGCAGCGAAGACTTCGCAAGGCATGCACTGCCCGGCTTCCGGTTTGTCGATTCACATACGCTCGAAGTGGACCTGGGACGCGACCACGATGTCAACGAGGTCTTTGCGTTGTTGAATCAGGCAGACATTCATGTGAAGGGCATGCGCAGCAAATCCAACAGGCTGGAGCAGCTGTTTCTTTCTCGCCTCAAGAATTCCACGGTGTGAATAGGTCATGCTGAACAGTCACAAATACATCGCATTTGAAACCATCCTGATCAAGGAAGTACGTCGCTTCATGCGCATATGGGTGCAGACCCTTGTGCCACCGGCTATCACCATAGGCTTGTATTTCCTGATCTTCGGCAATCTGATCGGCAACCGCATCGGCAGCATGAGTGGGTTTTCGTACATGGACTTCATCGTCCCCGGACTCATCATGATGGCCGTGATCCAGAATGCCTATGCCAATGTTGTGTCCTCCTTCTTCAGTCAGAAGTTTCAGCGCAGCATCGAGGAGCTTCTGGTGTCGCCTGTGCCGAACTACATCATCCTCGCGGGCTTTGTGGCCGGAGGAGTCGTGCGAGGACTCGCTGTCGGTGTCATCGTGGTGTTGATGTCCTTTGTCTTCACTGATTTGACCATTCATCACTGGGGCATCACAATCTTCGTCGTGCTGATGACAGCCGTGGTGTTCTCGCTGGCCGGGTTCTTGAACGCTCTGTTTGCCAACAGCTTCGATGACATCTCCATCATCCCGACCTTCGTGCTGACCCCGTTGATCTACCTTGGAGGCGTGTTCTACTCGGTGGACTTGCTGCCTGAGTCCGGGCGGATGGTGTCGGCCGTCAATCCGCTGTTCTACATGGTCAATACATTCCGTTACGGTATTCTTGGCGCCTCGGATGCCAACATCTACACGTCGCTGTTGATGCTTGTGGTGTTCGTGTTCGTCCTGGGGGCGGCATGTCTCATGCTGCTGCGTCGCGGCACGGGGCTGCGGCACTGATGACCACTTCGCAGAATCCACTGGGGCGCAACACCGAATATCCATCGTCTTACGATCCGGCGCTTCTGTTTCCCATTGCACGCGCCGGGAATCGTCAACGCTTCGAGGTGACGAGCACCGAATTGCCGTTTCGTGGCTATGATCTGTGGCGCGCCTACGAGATTTCCTGGCTGGATTTGCGTGGCAAGCCAGTTGTCGCGGCAGCAGAGATTCTGGTGCCGGCTGAATCCCCCTGCATGGTGGAGTCGAAATCCTTCAAACTCTATCTCAACTCACTCAACCAGCGCTGTTTCGAGAATCGAGAGTCCGTTCAGCAGCTCATCGCCGATGATCTTGCTCGAATAATTCAGGCCCGTTGCCTGGTGCAGCTCTATTTGCCGCATGAGTTTTCGCAATTGTCTTGCGTTCAGCCCGAGGGGTTGTCACTTGATGAGTTGTCCCTGGATATCAATGTTTACAAGCCCGACGCAGGTCTGCTGCGTGTTGTGGAAGGGCAGATGAGGTCTGAAACGCTCTACAGCAATCTGTTTCGCTCCAACTGTCCTGTGACCTCGCAGCCAGACTGGGGGACGGCTGTCATTCAATACACCGGCAATGCCATCGACCACGGGAGTCTCCTGCGCTATCTCGTATCCTATCGCCATCACAATGGCTTTCATGAGGACTGTGTCGAACAGATTTATGTCGATGTCATGGGTGTGATGAAACCGGAGCGTTTGAGTGTTGCCATCAATTTTCTGCGACGGGGTGGGTTGGAGATCAATCCTGTGCGAAGCTCACATCCCGTCGAAATGGAGTTCCCTGCCGTTCGCCTTGTTCGTCAATAGTCGCTGGCTTGTAATATCGTCGTTGCTGATATACATTCTCGCGCCTTCGAACACGGAGTTGTATCGAAGTATCGCAAGCCAAAGGTGAGGTGTCCGAGTGGTTGAAGGAGCACGCCTGGAAAGTGTGTATACGTTAATAGCGTATCGAGGGTTCGAATCCCTCTCTCACCGCCATTGCGCTTGAGTTTTGCAGTATCCTGCCAGATTGCAGTCCGCGCTTGACTGCTTCGTTGTTCCGCAAATCGCGATCCCACTGCGCCCCAGCTTGATTAAAGAAGCCTGTTTCACCATAATGCGGCGCTGTGATGCCAGAGACAGAGGCAATCACGCTCAATGGTATCTCTTGCCGGTCCCCTCGCAATGATAAGCCGTGAACCCCGCCAGGCCCGGAAGGGAGCAACGGTAACGGCTGACTCATGTGCCGTGGTGTGGCTGGCAGGAGGTACCTCCAGATCCGGCACCTGGTCCCTTCACGCCACTTGTAATACTGAGTGCCACATGCCCGTCGCACGACGGACACTTTGGTCAATCACGCCAGTACGGCCAACCGGACGACGATGACTTATCAGGTTCTAGCGCGCAAGTGGCGTCCCAAGACCTTCCAGGACATGGCGGGGCAGGAGCATGTGCTCCAGACGCTCGTTCACGCGCTGGACAACAAGCGACTGCATCATGCGTATCTGTTCACTGGCACACGAGGTGTCGGCAAGACCACCATCGCGCGCATCTTCGCGAAATGCCTCAATTGCGAGGTGGGCGTTGGCTCCCAGCCATGTGGCAAGTGTGATTCGTGCAGAGAAATTGCCGAAGGCCGCTTCATTGACCTGATCGAAGTGGATGCGGCGTCGCGGACTAAGGTCGAGGATACCCGCGAGCTGCTGGACAACGTCCAGTACGCTCCCTCGCGTGGACGATACAAGGTCTACCTGATTGATGAAGTGCACATGCTGTCAATGCACAGCTTCAACGCCTTGCTCAAGACACTGGAAGAGCCTCCGCCCCATGTGATCTTTCTACTGGCCACCACTGATCCGCACAAGCTGCCGACCACGATCCTCTCGCGCTGTCTGCAATTCAGTCTCAAGAATCTGAGCCCACAAAAAATCGTTGAGTATCTGCAATCCGTCCTGCTGGCGGAGCAGATTCCGTATACCGACGCCGCCTTGTGGCAGATTGCGCGTGCAGCGCAAGGCAGTATGCGTGACGCGCTCACGCTACTCGATCAGAGCATTTCGTTTTGCGCCGGAAACATCAACGAGGCCGATGTCAGCGCCTTGCTCGGTACGCCTGACCAGACACTCCTGCTGCGGATCATGACTGCGCTGCAGGTGGGCAATGCTGCCGAGATGCTCGATATCGCCAGTATCGCGGCCGATCACTCCAGCGATTTTTCCGCACTCCTGGACAATCTTCTGGGATTGCTGCATCGGATTGCCATCGCACAGATGGTGCCAGGTGGCATCGACAACAGTCTGGGCGACCGCGAACAGATTCTGGAAATCGCCAGAAAGTCGACCGCAGAGGAAATCCAGCTGCATTACCAGATCGCTCTCAACGGACGGCGTGACTTGTCCTTGGCCCCTGACCCACGCATGGCTTTCGAAATGCTGCTCATGCGAATGCTGGCATTCAAACCCGCAGCGCTGGATTATCCACAGGATCACTCAGCTTCCATGATCGAGGCTCCATCCACGTGGCCCGTCATGGAAGATGATTCGGTTTCCGAGGAAAAAAAAAAGACTGAGACCGCCGCTGCAGTGCTGATCGCATCCGGGATTCCCACGATAGCAGAGACGACTGCGAATCCAGTGGAACCGGAACAGGCGCAAAAGCCAGAGCTAGAGCCAGAGCCAGAGCCAGAGCCAGAGCCGGAGCCGGAGCAAACAAAGTCCGCTACCCATGAGTCGCTGAGCGCAGAGAACTGGTATCAGCTCTTCGAGCGTACAGGCCTGAGCGGGATCAGTCGGAATCTGCTTGCCAATTCGTGTGTCGAGACCATGATGGAGCCACAGTTGGACCTCATCCTCGACGTGCATCAGAGTGCACTGCTGAACGACGATCATCGTCAGCGCATCATCGAGAGCCTTAAGGCCCAACTTGGTGCGCACTGGCAGGTGAGGCTGCGTGTGGGCGAATTGCTGCGCGAGTCTCCTGCGCAGCGGCGACAAAGACTGCTCGAGGAGAGTCGACAGAAGGCTCTGACTGATTTTCACAATGATCCGAATGTCGTCGACATCATCAAGCGCTTTTCCGCGTCGGTGGTGCCTGATTCCATTCACTTCATGAGCGAGAAATGAGATGACCGATTTCAACGAGATTCTGAAGCAGGCGCGACAGATGCAGGAACAGATGCAGGCGGCGCAGAAGGAAGCGGCGCGCCTCGTGCTGGTGGGCGAATCCGGTGCGGGACTGGTACGCGTTCACATGAACGGGCACCACGATGTGCAGAGAGTGGAGCTTGATGCCGACTTGCTGAGCGAGGACAAGGACATCATCGAAGATCTTATCGCGGCGGCCTTCAACGACGCCGTCAAGAAGCTCGCAGAGCGCAATCAGGCTTCTCTGGCAGGCATGGCATCCGGGCTCAAGCTGCCGGATGGCTTCAAGTTTCCCTTCTGACCCCTTGCCGTGAGTTTGCGCTGATGCTTTCCAGCCCTCTGATTGAAAAACTGGTTGACGCTTTCCGCTGCCTTCCCGGGGTCGGACCCAAGTCTGCCCAGCGCATGGCGTATTTCCTGCTTGAGCGTAACCGGGCAGGGGGGCGTCATCTGAGTGTTGTCCTGGAGGAGGCTTTGAGCCGGGTGGGGCACTGCAGTCGCTGCCGCACCCTCACGGAGGAGACCGAGTGTTTCATCTGTGCCAATCCTGGGCGCAACCAGGCCTTGATGTGCATTGTGGAGTCACCGTCGGATGTGCACGCCATCGAACAGATGGGTGGGTACCGGGGTGTGTATTTCGTTCTCATGGGACACCTGTCTCCGATCGATGGCATCGGGCCTGATCAACTGGGCATTCCCGAATTGCTGGCACGTCTCGGAGAAGGCGGGATCAGTGAAGTCATCCTGGCCTGCAATCCGACCGTGGAAGGTGAGGCGACGGCCTATTACATCGCTGAACAGATCAAGGGGTTCGCTCTGGTCATCAGTCGAATCGCCCATGGGGTGCCCGTAGGCGGAGAACTGGAGTTCGTCGATGGCAGCACGTTGAATCACGCCTTCAAGGGCCGCCAGATAGTGCACGCACCATGACTGTTTCACTCAAAGCCCTCACGGACCACACGCTGGTAGCCGACAACGAGACGCTGGCGCACTTGTGCGAGCGTTGGAGCACAGTGACCATTCTCGCCCTCGATACCGAGTTCATTCGTGTCGATACCTTCCACCCTCGTCTTGGTTTGATACAAGTCTGCGATGGACACGCCAATTATCTGCTCGACCCTCTGAACATCACGCAGTGGGACCCTCTGCGGTCCGTTCTCGTGGCGCCGAACGTGCTCAAGTCTCTGCATTCGTGTTCCGAGGATCTAGTGGTGTTCAAGGAGTTTTTCGGCACAGTGCCTTCTCCGTTGTTCGACACTCAACGGGCTGCCGCTTTTCTGGGCTTCGGCTTCAGCATCAGTTACCAGAATCTGGTGAAAGAGATCCTGGGACTCGAGGTCAGCAAGGACCAGACGCGCTCGGACTGGCTGCAGCGCCCTCTCAGTGCCGAGCAACTCGCCTATGCCGCGCTCGACGTGGCGTGCATGCCACAGATGACGGCCTACCTGCAGGAGCGCCTTGCCATCACCGGCCGCACGGAGTGGGCGCGGCAGGAGTTCGAGCAGATGGTGCAGAATGCCTCCGTCGAGAGTGGCATCGAGGAATGGAATCAGTATTACCTGGGGCTCGGCATGTCCTGGCGTCTGAGTCCCCAGCAACTGGCGACACTGCAGCGACTTTGCGCCTGGCGGGAGCGCGTGGCCCGCGGCAAGAACAAGCCGCGCAGCTGGATCGCACGTGACGCTGACTTGATCGCGCTTGCGGAGCGTCGGCCTGCCTCGCTGTCCGAACTGCAGAAAATTCCGGAATTGCCGCGCCAATTGCAGCAACGCTTTGCCCAGGAGGTACTGCAACTCATTGCAGCCCCCCCCATTGGCGAGCTTCCCACTGCGCAGTTGCTGGACCAGCCGCTGACCACTGTGCAGCGCACCGTATTGAAACGACTGCAGGAAAAAGTGGCGGGAATCGCCGCGTCACTCGGCATTGCGTCGGAAGTTCTAGCCCGCAAGAAGCAATTGCAGGAGCTGCTTCTGGCGTCCACGGCGGCAGGCCACCTGGTGTGGCCTCAGCTGGTGCAGGGCTGGAGGCATGAACTGCTGGGCGAGGCGTTCGCCGCGATCGTGCAGCTCAAGGAGAAGCCGCATGACTGAACGATTCTGGGAGTTGCCCCTGGAGCAACTCGACAGAGCGCAGTGGGAAGCCTTGTGCGATGGTTGCGGCCGCTGCTGTCTCAAGAAACTCATCGACACGACGACCGAACAGGTGCATTACACGCGTGTTGTGTGCCGCTACCTGGAACAGAACAATTGTCGCTGCCAGGCTTACAGCCGACGCCGGAAGCTGGTGCCGGACTGCCTGGTGCTGACGATGGAGAATCTGCCGCAATTGCACTGGATTCCCGACACCTGTGCTTACCGTCTGCGCCTGGAAGGCAAGCCGCTGCCAGCCTGGCATCCTCTGCTGACAGGCAATCGCAACGCCATACGGGAGCAGCAGATCAGCGTGACAGGCAAGGTGGTTTCCGAAGAGTATGTGCATGAGGACGGTCTTCAGGAACACATCATTCGCTGGGTGAGCGCGGCATGCTAGACATCTACGACTACATCATCGGCTGGGCAATCTACATCGCCTGCGGAATCGTGTGTTACACGATCTTTCATCGATTCACAGGTTTGATCCGCTTCAAGCCGCTGGCCCATTCCCTGCGTGCCATCCTGCTGGCGGTGATGTTCACACCCTGGTATGTGAGTCCGGACAGCAATCTGCTGGCGCCAGCCTTGATGGTGGTCCTGCTCGACATGGTGACCGAAGGTGGCACGGCATTCGTGCGCGCCCTGGTGCCGCTCAGCATGTCGATAACGGTCGCGGTGGCCATCGCCCTCTTCATGCGGGTCATCAGGCGACTCATTCGAGGTTGAATCGATTGCAAGCTTCAGACGTAACGGAGAGCAAGACCATGTCAGACGTGCAGCCCAGTGAATTGACGGGTGATCTCGACCCGAGACGTTTCACGCGTGTGCCCCAGGTATACGAACACGCCTTCCAGACTTACGGCAGTCGCCCGGCCTTCACGGCACTGGGACACACGCTGAGCTTCGCAGATCTGCAGCGCCACAGCGATGCCCTCTGCCAGTTTCTGCTGGCCCAGCCCCAGCTTCAGCCCGGTGACAGGATTGCACTACAGTTGCCCAATATCCTGCAATTCCCCGTAGCGGCACTAGGCGCCATGAAAGCGGGTCTGGTGCTGGTCAACACGAATCCGCTGTACACCGCGCGCGAGATGGCGCATCAGTTCAAGGATTCCGGGGTCAAGGCCATCGTCATCCTCGCGAATTTCTGCGACAAGCTGGAGCAGGTGCTGCCGGAGACCGACATCCAGCTGGTCATCGTCACGGAACTGGGCGACATGCTGCCCGGTCTGCGCAGATTGGCGATCAACCTGGGCGTGCGCTATGTGAAGAAGCTCGTGCCTGCCTACCGACTACCCCGTGCAATTGCCTGGCGCGCAGTCGTGTCTCCCGGTCGCGCAAGTGTACCCGTTGCCGCCCGGGATTCGGGCACCGATACGGCCATCATTCTGTACACCGGCGGTACTACCGGCGTGGCGAAAGGGGCGATGCTCACCCATGCCAATCTGCTGGCCAACATGATGCAGTTGCGTGCGGTCAGCAACGTGGTGATCAAAGATGGGTCGGATACCATCATCGGGCCGCTGCCGCTGTATCACACCTATGCGTTCATGTTTCATTGCCTGACAATGATCGTTGCAGGCAATCACACGGTGCTGGTCCCCAATCCCCGCGACATCGACGGCCTGATCGCCCTCATGCGCAAGGTGAGAGCCAATGGCTTTGTGGGCATCAACACCCTGTACCTCGCCCTGTGTCGCCACAAGGACATTGGCAAGGTGGATTTCAGCGACATGCGCTTCGCTGGCGCTGGCGGCATGGCGCTGACCGTGAATGTGGCCAACGAGTGGACACGTATCACAGGATGCGAGGTGTTCGAGGGCTACGGACTGACAGAATGCTCGCCTGTCGTGACGGTCAATCGTCCTGGCAAGGTCAAGCTCGGCACCGTTGGTCCTGCCGTGCCCGATACGCAGTTGCAGGTGGTGGATGATGCCGGCAGGGTGGGAGGCGTCGGCGACAAGGGCGAGCTCTGGGTGCGTGGCCCGCAGGTGATGAAAGGCTATTGGCAGAACTCGCAGGCGACGGCCGAGGCGATTACGCCCGAAGGCTGGTTCAAGACCGGCGACTACGCCACCATCGACGCGGACGGTTACGTTCGCATCGTCGATCGCAAGAAGGACATGGTGATCGTGTCCGGCTTCAATGTATTCCCGAGCGAGGTGGAGGAAGTCGTCAATGCCCACCCTGGCGTGTTCGAGTGTGCCGTCATAGGGGTACCGAGCGATCGCACCGGTGAGGCCGTCAAGCTGTTCATCGTGGCACGTGACTCTGCGCTCGATGCAGAAGCAATGGAAGCCTATTGCCGGAAAAATCTGACCGCCTACAAGGTACCCCGCGAGATCGTGTTCGTGAAGGATCTGCCGAAGTCGAACGTGGGCAAGATCCTGCGCCGCGAACTGCGCGAGCAAGAGCTGGCACATCGCAAGGCGGCGAGCGGGCGCTGAGGCGCCCCAACGCCCATCCGCGACGCCCGTTCACGACAGCAGGAAACCCCGCCCGTGCAGGACACCATGGAATCTCAGCTGCAGACCTGTGCCACCCGAGACAGACATCGTCTATCCACGCTGCTGCGACAACTTCGTCGCACCCGTCCTGAAGCGCAGCACTACCGCGAGCTCGAGCAGAAACTGCGAGAAGGCATCACGGCCTCGCAGGCGTTGACGCAGGCGCGTGCACGCCTGGTCCCGTCGATAACCTACCCAGAAAATCTCCCAGTTTCGGAACGGCGTGCCGATATTGCCGCAGCCATTCGCGAGCATCAGGTGGTTGTCGTCGCTGGCGATACCGGTTCGGGCAAGACCACCCAGCTGCCCAAGATCTGTCTGGAACTGGGCCTGGGCGCGTGTGGCATGATCGGCCACACACAGCCTCGGCGTCTGGCGGCCCGCGCCGTCGCCACGCGTATCGCGGAAGAACTCGCCGTTCCGCTTGGCGGCGTTGTCGGCTACCAGGTGCGTTTCGCGGACAACACCAGCGCCGACACGTTGGTCAAGCTCATGACTGACGGGATACTCTTGCAGGAAATCCAGCACGATCCCTACCTCAATCGCTACGAAGTCCTGATCGTCGATGAGGCGCACGAGCGCAGCTTGAACATCGATTTCCTGCTCGGCTGCCTGTCACAGCTGCTGCTCAAGCGCCCCGATCTCAAGCTCATCATCACCTCCGCCACGATCGATGTGGAAAAATTCTCGGCGCACTTCCGCAATGCGCCTGTCGTGTCGGTGGCGGGTCGCACCTATCCGGTGGAAATTCTGTATCGTCCGGTCGCAGTGGCAGAAGAGCAGGGCGAGGGTGTGCTGGCGCAAGCGATCATCGACGCGCTGCGCGAAATCGAGCAAATCGAAGGCGGCACGCCCCCCAGCTTGCGCGATGTGCTGGTGTTCCTCAGTGGCGAACGCGAGATTCGCGATGTGGCGCTTGCCCTGCGTAAGGCACAGTTGCGCCATACCGAGATTCTGCCGCTTTACGCCCGGCTGACGCCTGCCGAGCAGCAGAAGATCTTCCTGCCCTTGAAAGGGCGCAAGGTTGTGTTGGCCACCAACGTGGCAGAGACGTCCATCACGGTGCCTGGGATCGCCTATGTCATCGATTCCGGTCTGGCTCGCATCAGTCGTTACAGCGTGCAGAGCAAGGTGCAACGTCTGCCGATCGAACCCGTTTCCCAGGCCAGTGCCAATCAGCGGGCCGGGCGTTGCGGGCGCGTGGGTCCCGGGGTGTGCTTTCGCCTGTATTCAGCCGAGGACTCTGTCGCGAGGCCGCAGTTCACAGAACCTGAGATACAGCGCACGAATCTGAGCGCCGTGATTCTGCAGATGCTGGCCCTGGGGTTGGGCGATATCGACGCATTTCCGTTTCTGGACAAACCGGACCGACGCGCCATCAACGACGGTCTGAAGCTGCTGCAGGAACTCGGCGCGCTGAACGAGCAGCGCCAGATCACCCATGCCGGCAGACTGCTGGCTGCGCTGCCAGTGGACCCCAGGCTTGGCAGCATGCTGATCGAAGCTGATGCGCGACGCTGCCTGCAGGAGCTATTGATCATTGTCAGCGCCCTAAACGTTCAGGACCCGAGGGAGTTCCCGGCGGACATGAAGCAGGCAGCGCGAGAGAAGCATGCGCTCTTCGCTCACAAGGAATCTGACTTTCTGTCCTGGATTCTTCTGTGGTCCGAGTTCGAGACGCAGCGTCAGGCGCTGAGCAATTCCGCGCTCAGGGACTATTGTCGCCGGCATTTCCTCTCGCCAATGCGCATGCGCGAATGGCGCGAGACACATCGACAGTTGCACCTCACCTGTCAGGAACTCGGCTTTCGGGAGAATCGCAGGGCCGATGTGGCAGTGCAGGAGCAGGAACTCGATTACGAAGCCATTCACCGCGCCATCATCCGCGGCTCCCTGAATCAGATCGGCGTGAAAACGGATGATGGTCTTTATCTTGGCACTCGCGGACGCAAGTTCGCCTTGTTTCCAACATCCACACTCGCGCGCCGGGGCGCGAAGTGGCTGGTCACAGCGGAACTCATGGAGACCAGTCGTCTTTACGCCACACTGGCGGCCACCATCCAGCCGGAATGGGTGCTGGACGCCGCCGCCGGATTGTTGCGGCATGAGTACTCCGAACCACACTGGGAGAAGAGCAGGGGGCAGGTGATGGCCTGGGACAGGATCAGCCTGTTCGGCCTCACTCTGATTGAACGAAAGCGCGTCGCCTATGCGGCGATTGACCCTGTGGCCTCTCGCGAGATATTCCTGCGTGAAGGACTTGCGGCCATGCAACTGGACTCGCGGACGCCGTTTCACCGACACAATCTGGCCCTCCTTGCAGAGATTCGCAAGGAAGAGGAAAAACTGCGTCGACCTGAGATGATGCTCAGTGACGAGCGGCTGCACGACTTCTTTGCCAGTCGCATTCCACCGGGCATCTGTGACACTCGCTCTCTCGAGAACTGGGCGCGACAGCAGCAACAGCAGCATGGCAAGAGCGGTCTGGAGCTGAGGCGGGAGGATCTGGTGGCGAACGAAGTCACTGAGAAGCTCAGGCTGGAGTTTCCGGATAGATTGGCGGTAAAGCAGAATCAGCTGAGCATCGCTTACCGCTTTGAGCCGGGGGTGCAGTGCGATGGGGCGACGGTCGATGTCCCGCTGGACATTCTGGCGATGATGACCCAGGTCGATCTCGACTGGGCCGTTCCCGGCACACTTGCCGAGCGCAGCACGCTGGCCATGAAGAATCTGCCGAAGCAGTTGCGCAAGCAGTTCGTTCCCTTGCCTGACTTCATCGAGGGTTTTCTGCGCTGGCACGCCGATACCGCAAAGAACAAGTCACTCACGGGACTTCTATCGCGCCTCTGTGATTATGCGCGGCTGTCCAAGGGGATACGCCTGGACGAGAAGGACTTTGACCTGCAGACACTGCCGGCGCACCTGCAACCCTGGATTCGCGTGCTGGACGAGAACGGCGGGGCAGTGGCGTGCAGCCAGACGCTTGCGGATCTGCAGAAGCAATTCGCCCCAACAGCCGTCACCTCGCTCTCGACCAACGCCACCCATGCGATGGAAGTGCAAGGGCTCAAGGACTGGAGTTTTGGCGATCTTCCAGAGTCCGTGCTGTGTAATCCAAACACCGGCTTCAGACGTTATCCTTCCCTCGTGGACAAAGAGGATTCCGTCGCTCTGATCTTGCAGGATGACCCGGCCATTGCTGAACGGCTCACTCGTCAAGGTCTCTGTCGGCTGGCATGCATTCGCAGTCCGCAGCAGAAAACGCTGATACAGAATCGGTTGAAAGCATTCGCAGGCAAATTGACGGTGCTCGCCCTGCATACCCCGGTCGAGATTCAGCGCGAAGGACTCAATTTCATCGTTCGCGAGGCGTTCGATCTCGAGAATTGTCGGACTCCGCGCAATCGCGATGAATTCGAGAAGCTGCTCATGCAGGGCAAGCCGCGTTTGCTGGAAGTCACAGGCCGTTTCGAAACCTTGCTGAGCCGCATCATCGACCTGCATTTCGATGTCAACCGGCGTCTAGGGAGCCTCGGCGGCAAGCCTCTCGAGCCCGCCGCAAGCGACATTCGGCAGCAGTTGCAGGCATTGCTGTACCCCGGCTATCTCGAGAAGACACCGGCACGTTACTTGTCGGAGCTGCCTCGCTACCTGCAGGCCATCCTCGTGCGGTTGGACAAGCTGAGCGGCAATCTGACACGGGACACGGAGTGTGCGAACGTGCTGAAGCGCTTGACTACCCGCCGTCAGGGCATCCTGGCGCGATACCCGGATTCAGTCCGGGAGCAGGATGACAGTCAGTGGTTGTTGGAGGAATTGCGAGTTTCATTGTTCGCCCAGGCGCTCGGAACGCGCATTCCCATTTCCGAGAAGCGAGTGGACAAGGTTCTGGACGAATTGGAACGGCTTTGCAGCCAGCGTTGAACCTTGGCTGGCCATGCGCCAATAGGACTTCCATGGCGAGAAGCGGTTCTACTGGCCACACTGTGGGCTGCAACACAGGTGCGGCGAGATTGAAATGACACAATCACGCCGGCACGCCCTGTTCAAGGGGGCGACGCCCGGCTGTCAGGGGAGATAAAATATCTGCACGGCTAGGAACTGCAGTAGCCATGGCGCATAATGCGCGCCGAATTGTGACATGAACACTAGGAACGAGAATTACGTGGTCAAGATCGTGCGAACCCTCCTGCTGCTTCCCGTGCTTCTATGCAGCACAAGTGTGCTTGCCAATGACCCCTGGGAAGCCACCAACATGCGCGTCTACCAATTCAACAAGCTGGTGGACGGCTGGTTTCTGCGCCCTGTTGCTGTGGCCTACAACAGTGGCGTTCCTGCGATCGTGCGTCAGGGTGTCGGCAATTTCTTCAGCAATATCGACGACGTCAACGTGCTGGCCAACAATGCCCTGCAGCTGAAATTGCAGGATGCCGTCACGGACTCCGGTCGGCTGCTCATCAATACTACTGTGGGCATTGTGGGAATCATTGACGTTGCCTCATCGGTGGGTCTTTCCAAGAACGAAGAGGACTTCGGACAGACGTTCGGGCGTTGGGGAGTGGGAGCAGGGCCGTATGTCGTGCTGCCTTTTTTCGGACCAAGCTCCGTCCGTGACTCGTTTGGTCTGGTGCTCGATACCCTGTTCAATCCGATCCAATATCACAAGGATGAGTCCACTCGGCACTCCCTGATCGCCCTGGGATTGCTCGATGATCGCGCGTCCGTTCTGTCCATGGAGAATCTAATCTCCGGCGACGAATACCTCTTTGTGCGGGAAGCCTATCTGCAACAGCGCGAGTACCTTGTGAACGATGGGGCGTATGTCGACGACTTCGAGGACTATTGATCCTGCGGCATGGTCGAGGCCTTGACGGCAAGCTTGGTTCTTATGAAGTCGCTATGACGAACGTGCACCAGGTCTGCAATCCTGCGAATGATGTGGTCCTCATGCCGATCGATGTGCTTGTCCGCAAAGGCGATCTGCCAGAGATTCTCCACCAGTTGCACCCGTTCCTCGTACCCGTAGCTCGCATTGATCAGACTGGTGAATTCGTAGAGTGACGTGGCATGGTGAGAGGCTTCCTCTGCCAGAGCCATGATTTCCTCAAGCTGCTTCGTGTCCAGCTTGAATCTGTCCTGCAAGACCTGCATCAGGGCTTCAAGCTCTCGTCGATCGACAGTCGTGTCCGACTTGAGGACCTCAAACATCAGAGCCGCGCTCGCCAGCGGCAACCGAGCTTCCCGCGTCCTGGGCGAGCTCTTGGCATCAATCTGCAGGTTCTTCTCGAAAAACTCTCTGATGCTGGAAATCATTCTGAGCAATCCTCCTCTGCGTCGCTCCACGCGTATTCAGTGACTTTGCCCATGGCATCCTCCAGCACACTCAGACCGGCATTCCGGCGCCAGGCATTCTCGCTCAGGTGTCGTCGAAAGGCCTTGCCCCCTGGCACTGCATGGAAAATTCCCAGAATGTGTCGCGTCATGTGCTGCAGAGACGTGCCGGCGTCCAGCTCGCGCTGAACATAAGGCAGGAATTCCCGCAAGGCATCCATTCTGGAATCAACGTTTCGCCTTTCGCCATATAGCCGTGCATCCACTTCACTGAGGAGCCAGGGGTTGTGGTAGGCCTCCCGACCCACCATGACACCATTTACCTCTGACAGCATCTCCTGCGCCTGTTCCAGCGTGCGAATGCCGCCGTTGATGACGATCGGCAATTCGGGAAAATGTTGCTTCATGCGATACACACGTGGGTAATTCAGCGGAGGAACCTCGCGATTCTCCCTCGGGCTGAGTCCTTCAAGAATCGCGATTCTGGCGTGGATTATCAGCACATCACAGCCGGCATCTCTCACACGACCAATGAAGTTCTCGAGAAACGCATCGGAATCGAGCGTGTTGATGCCGGTGCGACATTTCACTGTGACGGGGATGTTGACGGTGCGCTTCATGCTCTGCACGCATTCGGCCACAAGGTGGGGATCGTCCATCAGACACGCACCAAAGCGCCCCGACTGCACGCGGTCGCTGGGGCAGCCGACATTGAGATTGATTTCATCGTAGCCGGCTTCGGCCCCCAGCATGGCACAGCGCGCAAGTTCCTCTGGGTTGCTGCCCCCCAACTGCAGCGCAACCGGATGCTCGGCCGAGTCAAAAGCCAGGTGACGCTGAACATCGCCATGCAGCAGGGCACCGGTCGTGACCATCTCTGTGTAGAGTCGGGCGTGACGACTCAAAAGGCGCAGAAAATAGCGCTCATGACGGTCAGTCCAATCGAGCATGGGGGCAACGCAGAAGCGATGGGTGTTGAAATCTGAAGTCATCTTGAGATTGTTCACGGAGCGATAACGAGCGGATGATCTTAATGGTTTGCGTGAATCAGCGATAGCGTATAATCCCGCTCGATCTGCGCATAAACGCGCCCATTTTCATTTTCACTCTTTCTTGCCACGGATCATTCATGCTCAAGGTTAGAACGCGCATTGCCCCATCACCCACCGGCGATCCCCACGTCGGAACAGCCTACATCGCTCTTTTCAACCGTTGTTTCGCACATCAGCATGGGGGAGAGTTCATCCTTCGTATCGAGGACACGGACCAGGTGCGCAGCACGGCGAAATCCGAGGCCGACATTCTTGCGGCGCTGCGCTGGCTGGGTCTCAGCTGGAGTGAGGGGCCGGATGTCGGCGGCCCGCGTGGACCTTACAGGCAGAGTGAGCGAAGTGCCTTGTACAGCCTGGAAATTAAGACATTGCTCGCTAGCGGCCACGCGTTCCGTTGCTTCTGCACGGCAGATCGCCTCAACGCGCTGCGTGTGCAACAGATGCAGGACAAATCTGCACTGGGCTATGACGGACATTGTCTCAGGCTGTCCCAGGACGAAGTCGCAGCGAGACTGGAGCAGGGCGTCGAGCATGTCATCCGTATGCGCATTCCGGAAGAGGGTGACTGCGTGTTCTACGACATGCTGCGTGGAGAAATCCGGATTGCATGGCAACAGATCGACATGCAGGTACTGATCAAGTCCGATGGCTTGCCTACCTATCACTTCGCCAACGTCGTCGATGATCATCACATGCAGATCAGCCACGTGATTCGAGGCGAGGAATGGATCAACTCCACACCAAAGCATTTGCTCCTGTATCAATATTTCGGTTGGACACCGCCGACATACTGCCACATGCCCTTGCTGCGCAATCCTGACAAGAGCAAGCTCAGCAAGCGCAAGAATCCAACCAGCATCAATTATTACAGGGACATGGGGTACCTTCCGCAGGCGGTAGTCAATTACCTGGGCCAGATGGGCTGGACAATGCCGGACGGGCGCGAGGTTTTCACCGTGGCGGAAATGACGTCTGCCTTCGATCTCTCTCGTGTCTCGCTCGGTGGCCCGGTCTTCGACGTCGACAAGCTGACATGGCTCAACGGCAAGTATCTTCGTGAGCAGGTCAGCGATGAGGACTTCATCGCGCTATACCGTGACTGGGCCTTTGCGCCGCACAAAGTGGCGCGGATTGTCCCCTTGCTCAAGGATCGTGTCGACAGATTCACGGACGTGGCCCCGCTCGCCAGTTTCTTTCTGGCAGGGCTGCCTGCGATTGACGCGAGTTCATTTGCCCACAAGTCTCTGGATGCCGAAGTTCTAAAGCGGGTTCTCCAGTTCACCTTGTGGAGCTTCGAGAGCATGCGCAGCTTCTCGCGCGATGATATCGAACACACCTGCACGTCGCTGGCCGCGAGAATGGAACTCAAGATCAGAGACTTCCTTTTTCCTCTGTTCGTTGCCATCTCAGGTAAGGCAGTGTCGACATCGGTGGTGGACTCCATCAGCATTCTGGGTCTGGACATCACACGCGCCAGATTGCGGCACGCCATTGCGGTGTTGGGCGGCGTTTCCAACAAGGAAGCGAAGGTGCTGGAAAAGGACTTTCAGCAGTTCGGCGGGATCAGTGACTAATCGTTGACAGGCCCAGGATCGGTGCTTAGAATGCGCGGACTTTGAACGACGGCCCATTTGTTGCTCGTTCAAATCCCACAGATACGGGGTCTTAGCTCAGCTGGGAGAGCGCAACGCTGGCAGCGTTGAGGTCATCGGTTCGATCCCGATAGGCTCCACCAAATTTCCTTTTTTCCTTTTACTCGTTGACACTTGGAATGTCTTCTCCTTGAAGGCATCCAGTGCTGCACGCCATGGTACAGCACTGGGTCCACGTGCTTCACTTGCCCGGATAATCGCGTCGCGCGTGGCCAGTATAAAGCTGACGTGGACGTCCGATCTTGTAGGGATTGCTGATCATTTCATTCCAGTGTGATACCCAGCCCGGCGTCCTGCCCACGGCGAATATCACGGTGAACATGGAGGTCGGTATGCCGATCGCTTTCAAGATGATGCCTGAATAGAAATCAACATTCGGATACAGTTTGCGCTCGATGAAGTACTCGTCTTCCAGCGCGATCTTTTCCAGTTGTCGGGCAATGCGGAACAACGGATCGTTTTCTACGCCGAGTTCAACGAGCACCTCATCGCAAATCTTGCGCATCACCTTGGCCCTCGGGTCGAAATTCTTGTAGACCCGGTGACCGAAGCCCATCAGACGGAATGCGTCATTCTTGTCTTTCGCACGCTTGATGAATTCCTCGATGTGAGATTCATCCCCAATTTCGTGGAGCATGTTCAGAACGGCTTCGTTTGCGCCGCCATGCGCAGGTCCCCAAAGTGCGACGATGCCAGCAGATACACAGGCGAATGGATTTGCTCCCGTCGAGCCGGCCAGACGCACGGTGGAGGTCGACGCATTCTGCTCGTGATCAGCGTGCAGAAGGAAAATGGTGTCCATTGCCTTGGCCAATATGGGGCTGACCTTTGGCTCCTCGCAGGGAGTGCTGAACATCATATGCAGGAAATTCTCAGCGTAACCAAAGTCATTGCGTGGGTACATGAAAGGCTGGCCGATGGCATGCTTGTAGCACATTGCAGCGATAGTCGGCATTTTCGCAATCAGCCTATGAGCTGATATCCGGCGATCCTCTTCTTTCGTGATGTCGACGGAATCATGGTAGAAAGCAGAAAGCGCTCCGACCACTCCAACCATGATGGCCATGGGGTGCGCATTGATGGGGAAGCCCTTGAAGAACTCGCATAGCTTCTCGTGCACCATGGTGTGGTAGCGGATATCGTTCTCGAAATCGGCTATCTGTGAGGGATCCGGCAATTGCCCGTTCAGCAACAGGTAGCAAGTCTCGAGGTGGTTTGATTTTTCGGCCAGTTGTTCAATGGGATAGCCCCTGTGCAGCAGGACCCCCTTATCTCCATCGATGTATGTGATTCGGGATTCGCAGGATGCAGTGGACATGAAGCCAGGGTCGTAGGTGAAGTATCCCTTCGCAGTCAGTCCGCCAACATCGATCACCTCGGGGCCGATAGTGCCCGCCAGGACGGGCAGGTCGATGCTGTCCTTGAGTCCTTCCAATGACAGATTGGCTGTTTTGTTGTTCATCTGTAGCTCCTGGCAATACTGAGTCGTGTAGAGTGCGTCATGTGACGCCAGTGAGATTCGTGCGGAATTGTCCGTGCTGCTTGTCGAGCGCAGTCATTGAGCTGCGGGAAATCGATTCGCGGGGCATTTTAGCAATGGCAAGCGCTTGAGAGTCAAGACAATTGGCCCACCTCGGCGATAGTGACAAGTTATTGTCATCATGCAGCGAAAAGAGGGTGGTTTTATTGTATTCCACGGATCAGAGGACTATACTCCCAGCCCAAGTTACGCGGGCAGGAATTGCAAGTGTAATCAAACAGATCGGTGGCAAAGCGACCGACCATCCTCCCTAAACGCGCCCTCATGCGCCTCATGGAAATGTAGATTCTGTGAACGACAAGCGACCCAAGAACCTCGAACTTTCGACGATCCGATTTCCCCTGCCAGCCATCACTTCGATTCTGCATCGCATTTCCGGCGTGTTCATCTTCGCCGGGGTAGGGGTGCTTCTGTGGCTGCTCAGTGAATCACTAAGCTCTGCGGAGGGCTTCGCCCGAACGGTGCAGTGGCTGGACATGCCGCTGGTCAAACTGGTGGTGTGGGCGATTGTGGCGGCATTGATCTATCACCTCGTAGCCGGCGTCAAACATCTGGTCATGGATCTCGGGATCGGTGAGACCCTTTCCGGGGCGCAGTCGGGGGCTCGACTGGTACTCATCGTTTCCATCATCGCAATAGTGCTTGCAGGAGTATGGCTGTGGTAACAAACGTCACAAGCTTTGGCCGTAGTGGCCTTTACGATTGGGTTGTACAGCGCCTCACAGCTGTCTACCTCGCCGTTTATTTCGTTGGCCTTCTCGGCTTTCTCGTCATGACACCGGAACTCACTTTTGACGCCTGGCGCGCGCTGTTCAGTGCCACCTGGATGCGTATCGCAAGCCTTGCAGCTCTTGTCGCGATCTGCGCCCACGCCTGGGTCGGATTGTGGACCGTGACAACCGACTACCTGACCACCGACCTGCTGGGAAGCAAGGCGACGGTCATCAGACTCGCGTTCCAGGCGGCATGCGTGATTGTGATGTTCATATACCTCGTCTGGGGTATTCAGATTCTCTGGGGAGTGTAAATGTCAGGCGTAAGAACTCTTTCTTTTGATGCAGTGATCGTGGGTGGCGGTGGTTCTGGTCTGCGTGCCGCGCTGCAGCTTTCGCAGTCCGGTTACAAGACTGCCGTGATCAGCAAGGTGTTCCCGACTCGTTCCCATACTGTCTCGGCACAGGGGGGCATCACCTGCGCCATCGCCAGTGCTGACCCGAACGATGATTGGCGTTGGCACATGTACGACACCGTCAAGGGGTCCGATTACATCGGGGACCAGGATGCAATCGAATACATGTGCAGCGAAGGGCCCCAGACAGTGTTCGAGCTCGAGCACATGGGCCTGCCGTTCTCGCGCACGGAAAACGGCCGTATCTATCAGCGCCCCTTCGGTGGGCAGTCCAAAGACTTCGGCAAGGGCGGGCAGGCCGCACGAACCTGTGCTGCCGCCGACCGCACCGGGCACGCGCTCCTGCACACACTTTATCAGGGCAACGTCAAGAACAAGACGGTGTTCTTCAATGAGTGGTATGCGACGGATCTCGTGCGCAATCAGGATGGTGTGGTCGTTGGCGTGACAGCAATCTGCATCGAGACCGGCGAAGTCGTTTATGTGAAGTCCAAGGCTACGGTTTTCGCCACAGGCGGAGCAGGGCGCATCTATGCATCCACGACCAATGCCATGATCTGCACGGGGGACGGCGTGGGCATGGCGCTGCGTGCCGGCTATCCCGTACAGGACATCGAGATGTGGCAGTTCCACCCGACTGGCATCTACGGTGCCGGCACTCTCGTGACGGAAGGCTGTCGCGGTGAGGGGGGCTACCTCATCAACAAGGATGGCGAGCGCTTCATGGAACGCTACGCACCCAATGCCAAGGATCTTGCTGGTCGAGACGTCGTGGCCCGCTCGATGATTCTCGAGATCATCGAAGGTCGTGGTTGCGGTCCCGAGGGCGATCACGTGATGCTCAAGCTGGATCACCTTGGAGAGAAAGTGCTGAACGCCAAGCTGCCAGGCATTCTCGAGCTTTCCCGCACATTCGCCCATGTGGACCCGGTCAAGGAACCGATTCCCGTGGTTCCGACCTGCCATTACATGATGGGTGGCATCCCTACCAACATCAACGGCCAGGCCTTGACGCAGGATGCCAACGGCCAAGACAAGATCATCGAAGGTCTGTTCGCTGTCGGCGAAGTGGCCTGCGTCTCTGTGCACGGTGCCAATCGCCTCGGTGGCAACTCTCTGCTCGACCTGGTCGTGTTCGGCCGCGCGGCCGGCAAGCACATCGAAAGCATGCTGCGACAGGGTATCGAGCAACGATCCGCTTCCCAGTCCGATATCGATCAGGCGCTGGCGCGACTCAATCGCTTGAACAGCACAAGCAGTGGTGAGAGTGTCGCCGAACTGCGTTCCACCATGCAGACCATCATGCAGAATCACTTCGGGGTGTTCCGCCGTGGTGACTTCATGCGCGAAGGCATTCGCAAGCTCGCGGAGCTGCGCGAGCGCATCGCCAATATCGCACTCGCTGACAAGAGCAATGCCTTCAATACTGCTCGCATTGAAGCACTGGAACTAGAGAACCTGTTCGAAGTGGCAGAGGCAACTGCGATTGCCGCCGAAGCCCGCACAGAAAGCCGCGGCGCTCACGCGCGCGATGATTTCCAGGAGCGCGATGACGAGAACTGGCTGTGTCATTCACTTTACACACCAGGCAGCAAGACTGTTTCCAAACGAGCAGTCAACTTCTCGCCAAAGACTGTCGAGAAATTCGAGCCCAAGGTCAGAACTTATTAATTTGTCTCAGGTGATCCAGGCGATCACCGGCCAAAAGGAAAGGTAGAATATCGTGCTAGTGAGTCTGTATCGCTACAACCCGGAAGTGGATGCCAAGCCACGCATGCAGGACTACGAAGTTGAGCTGCCCGCCGGCAAGGATCTCATGGTTCTCGATGTCCTCGAGCTGCTCAAGCGTCAGGACCCGAGCATTGCCTATCGCCGCTCCTGTCGAGAAGGTGTATGCGGCTCTGATGGCATGAACATAAGCGGGACCAACGGGCTCGCCTGCATCACGCCTGTATCTGCGGCCGTGCGTGGCGGCAAGCTTGTTCTGCGACCGCTGCCTGGTCTTCCAGTCATTCGTGATCTGGTTGTGGACATGACTGTGTTCTACAAGCAGTTCGAGAAAGTGCAGCCGTTCCTCATCAACAACATCCCGGCGCCAGCCATTGAGCGACTGCAATCGCCTGAGGATCGCGAGAAGCTTGACGGACTTTACGAATGCATTCTGTGTGCCTGCTGCAGCACCAATTGCCCCTCTTTCTGGTGGAACCCTGAGAAGTTCATCGGCCCCGCAGGTCTGCTACAGGCCTATCGCTTTCTCGCCGACAGCCGTGATACCGCGACTGATGCTCGATTGGCCAATCTGGAAGATCCATTCAGCGTGTTCCGCTGCAGGGGTATCATGAATTGTGTCGCTGTATGTCCGAAAGGTTTGAATCCGACGCGGGCGATTGGCCACATACGCTCCATGCTCATGCAGCGCGCCTCATGACGGCGCGCCGGCTTGACTGAAGGCGATTGCCGAATTAAACGAAGCAGAGCAAAACCTGCTCCAGATATCAGGAAACCAACAAATGCAAGAAAGCATTATGGAACACATGTGGAAGACCGGGCATTTGTCCGGCGGCAACGCGTCCTACGTTGAACAGATATATGACCAATTCCTGCAGGACCCCGGCTCGGTGCCGCAGGAGTGGCGCAACTACTTCGAAAGTCTCCCGCAAATATCCGATTCCCGCGAATCGGATATTTCACATTTGGAGATCCAGAAATTTTTCAAGGAACTGGGCAAGACAAGTCGTTTCAAGCCCCTGCTGTGCAATGACGCGGTGGTCAATTCCGAACACGAAAACAAGCAGGTTCAAGTGTTGCATCTGATCAGTTCATACCGCGTTCGTGGCCACCAGAAGGCACGCCTCGATCCATTGAATCTGATGCGACGTGAGCATGTGCCCGATCTTCAGCTCGATTTCCACGGACTGTCGCCAGTCGATTACTCGACCCTATTTCAAACAGGTTCTCTGTTCATCAAGAAGGACAAGGCCACTCTGCGTGAACTCGTGGAAGTGCTCGAGCGCATCTATTGCGGTTCCATTGGCTACGAATTCATGCATATAGTCGATCTTGCCGAGAAGCAGTGGATACAGAAGCGCATCGAAGCTCATCTCGGCAATCCGGATTTCCCCGCCGAGGTCAAGAAGCACCTGCTGGAGCGACTGACTGCGGCTGAAGGCCTGGAAAAACACCTGGATTCCAAATACCCGGGAACCAAACGCTTCGGTCTTGAAGGCGGCGAAAGTCTAATTCCTCTGGTAGACGAGCTCATTCAGCGTTCCGGGAGCTATGGCGCCAAGGAAATCGTGATCGGCATGGCGCACCGAGGCCGCTTAAACGTGCTGGTGAACACGCTGGGCAAGAATCCAGCGGATCTGTTCAGCGAGTTCGAAGGCCGTGCCACTTACAAGAGCTCGGGCGATGTGAAGTACCACCAGGGCTTCTCGTCCAACATCATGACGCCGGGCGGAGAAGTGCACCTCGCGATGGCATTCAACCCCTCGCATCTCGAGATCGTGTCACCGGTAGTGGAAGGGTCCGTCAGAGCTCGACAGGATCGCAGACTCGACAAGATCGGCAGCAAGGTTGTTCCGATCATCATTCACGGCGACGCAGCTTTCGCTGGCCAGGGCGTGGTAATGGAAACTTTCCAGATGTCCAAGACCCGTGCCTACTCCACTGGTGGCACTGTGCACATCATCGTGAACAATCAGGTTGGCTTCACGACCAGCAAGCAGGAAGACGCCCGCTCAACCGAATATTGTACCGATGTTGCCAGAATGGTTCAGGCCCCTATCTTCCATGTGAATGGCGATGATCCTGAAGCCGTGCTTTTCGTGACTCAGCTGGCACTGGACTTCCGTTATGAGTTCAAGAAGGACGTGGTCATTGACCTCAGCTGCTACCGCCGACGTGGTCACAATGAGACGGATGAGCCCTCTGCAACGCAGCCGGTGATGTACACCCAGATTCGTCAGCAAAGGACGACTCGTACGCTGTATGCAGACAAATTGATCGCAGCCTCGCTCATTACCGAAGAGGAGGCTGAGTTCCTGAACACGTCGTATCGCAAGGCGCTGGATACGGGCGAACACGTGGTGAAGTCTCTCGTCAAGGAGCCTTCAGTCGAGATGTTCGTCGATTGGAGCCCCTACCTGGGCCATGAATGGGCCCCGCATTACAACACCACAATCAAGCTGGATACGCTGCAGGCACTGGCGCGAAAGCTGGTGAAGCTCCCTGCAGGTCTGACGCTGCACAAGCAAGTGCAGAAAATCATTGACGATCGCGTGCAGATGGCCGCCGGCGAGAAGCCCGTGGATTGGGGATTCGCGGAGACCCTCGCCTATGCCAGCATTCTGACCAGCGGTAATAAGGTCCGCATCACGGGTCAGGACGTCGGCCGAGGCACCTTCTCACACCGACACGCCGTTCTGCATGATCAGGAAAGCGGTGGCGAGTACATTCCGCTGCAGGCCATTGCGTCCGAGCAGCGCAACTTCGCAATCTACGACTCACTGCTGTCGGAAGAAGCGGTACTCGCATTCGAGTATGGCTATGCGACGACAACTCCGAATGCCTTGATCATCTGGGAAGCTCAGTTTGGCGACTTCGCGAACTCCGCCCAGGTTGTGATCGATCAGTTCATTACCAGCGGCGAACACAAGTGGCAGCGTCTGTGTGGTCTGACCATGCTTCTGCCACACGGCTATGAAGGGCAGGGGCCGGAACACTCGTCTGCACGTCTTGAGCGTTTCCTGCAATTGTGCGCCGAGCAAAATATCCAGGTTTGCCTGCCGACTACATCAGCGCAGGTATTCCATATGCTGCGTCGTCAGGTTCTCTGCCCGATGCGCAAACCCTTGGTGGTAATGTCGCCCAAGAGTCTGCTGCGTCATAAGGAAACCACTTCTACGCTCGAAGAACTGGCCAATGGTACCTTCCAGGTTGTGATCGGAGAAACCGACGACCTGCCAGCGAAAAAAGTTGAGCGTGTCATCCTTTGCAGTGGCAAGGTTTATTACGATTTGCGGCAGGAGCGCCGCAACAGGGGAATCGACAACATCGCCATCATCCGGTTGGAGCAGCTCTATCCTTTCCCCTCAGAGGATCTGCGCGACGCCATGAAGAAATTTCCGAACTTCAAGGAAGTCATGTGGTGTCAGGAGGAGCCGATGAATCAGGGTGCGTGGTATTCCAGCCAGCATCACATGCGTCGGGTAAGTCAGGAAATCAAGCCCGATGTGCCATTGAACTACGCCGGACGCGATGCCTCTGCATCACCCGCTGCAGGCTACCCAGCGCTGCATCTGGAACAGATGCGCAGCTATCTCGATCAGGCAATGACGATTAACAAGTAAGTTATTCCATTTTGTTTAAAAGGAAAAAACAATGACAACAGAAATCAAGGCGCCAACTCTCCCCGAATCGGTTCCTGACGGCACCATCGCCACTTGGCACAAGAAGGCTGGAGACGCCGTCAAACGTGACGAACTGCTGGTAGACATTGAAACTGACAAGGTGGTCATTGAGGTAGTGTCACCGGCTGATGGCGTTTTGCAGAAGATTCTGAAGAGCGCAGGTGACACAATCGTGAGCAATGAATTGATCGCTTACGTCGAGTCTGGTGCTGTTGTTGCTGCAGCGCCCACGGCCAGCGCGGCCGGGGTCAAGGTCGAAGCGGTTGCCGCTGATGAGCCCATGTTGAGCCCCGCTGCGAAGAAGATCGCTGAAGAGAACGGCATCTCCATCGAATCGGTGAAAGGTTCCGGCAAGAATGGCCGCGTCACCAAGGAAGATGTACTGGAGGCTGTTGCGCGCAAGAGCACAGCTCCAGCTACTGCTCCCACCGCGCTGGCCAGCACTCCTTTGCTTTCACGCAATCCCGACATGTCCAGTGGTCGCATTGAAGAACGCGTCCCGATGAGTCGGCTGCGAGCCAAGGTCGCAGAACGTCTGCTTCAGGCAAGTCAGTCAACTGCCATGCTGACCACCTTCAATGAGGTGGACATGGCGCCTGTCATGGCTCTGCGCAACAAGTACAAGGACATGTTCGAGAAGTCTCACGATGGGGTACGCCTGGGCTTCATGTCGTTCTTCGTTCGGGCCAGCGTTGAAGCACTCAAGCGTTTCCCCGCGGTGAACGCCTCGATTGATGGCAATGACATCGTTTACCACGGCTACCAGGACATTGGCGTCGCTGTCTCCTCCCCACGCGGGCTTGTTGTGCCCGTCTTGCGCAACGCAGATCACCTGAGTCTGGCACAGGTCGAGGCACAGATTCGCGAGTTCGGGCTCAAGGCTCAGGACGGCAAGTTGTCCATCGACGAGATGAGCGGTGGTACCTTCACTATTTCCAATGGCGGCGTGTTCGGCTCACTGCTTTCGACTCCGATTCTGAATCCTCCACAAACCGCCATTCTTGGCATGCACAAGATTCAGGACCGCCCGGTTGCCATCAATGGCGAGGTGAAGATTCGCCCGATGATGTATCTCGCGCTGTCCTACGATCACCGCATGATCGATGGCAAGGAAGCCGTACAGTTCCTTGTGACAATCAAGGACTTGCTGGAGGACCCGGCGCGTATCCTTCTGGAAATCTAATTCTGACGCAAAGTACATAGCGAGAAAATTATGAGCAACAAATACGATGTGGTGGTGATAGGAGCGGGACCTGCAGGTTACGTTGCCGCCATTCGCTGCGCACAACTGGGCTTCAAGACGGCATGTGTGGAAAAGTGGCGCGATGACAAGGGCAATGCCGTCTACGGCGGTACCTGTCTTAACGTGGGTTGCATCCCTTCAAAAGCATTGCTGGACTCTTCTCACAAATATGTCGAGGCCCGCAAGGATTTCGTGACACACGGGATTTCCACTGGCGACGTGACCATGGATGTTCCGGCCATGATCGCGCGCAAGGCTAAGATCGTTGGTCAGCTGACCCAGGGCGTGAAGTCACTCTTCAGCGCCAACAAGGTGGAAGGCATTGCCGGATTCGGCAAGCTGCTGCCCGGCAAGCGCGTTCAGGTGACCAAGCAGGACGGCAGCACAGAGGAAATCACCGCAGACAACATCATTCTGGCTGCAGGTTCCGTGCCGATCAATATCCCGCCCACGCCCATCGACAACGAGACGATCGTTGACTCCACTGGTGCGCTTGAGTTCAGCAGCGTGCCGAAGCGTCTGGGTGTGATCGGCGCGGGAGTTATCGGTCTCGAACTCGGCAGTGTCTGGTCTCGACTTGGTGCAGAGGTCACCGTCCTCGAAGCCATGGATGCCTTCCTGCCCGCAGTCGACACCCAGATCGCGAAGGAAGCCCAGAAAATCCTCACCAAGCAGGGGCTGAACATCAAGCTTGGCGCGAAGGTCACAGGCAGCAAGATCAACAAGGGCAAGACGAAGACGGTCACAGTGGCCTATACCGATGCCAACGGACAGCAGGAAGCCACGTTCGACAAGCTGATCGTTGCCGTGGGACGTCGTCCCTTGACCGAGAATCTGCTGGATCCAGCCGCAGGCGTGGAACTGGACAAGCGCGGATTCGTGGTGGTGGACGACACCTGTGCCACCGCAGTACCGGGCGTCTATGCAGCCGGCGACATCGTTCGCGGGCCTATGCTGGCCCACAAAGGGATGGAAGAGGGCGTCATGGTTGCCGAGCGTATTGCCGGCATGAAAACTCAGGTCAACTACTCCCTTGTTCCCTTCGTCATCTATACCCATCCCGAAATTGCCTGGGTGGGCAAGACTGAACAGCAACTGCAGCAGGAAGGTCGTGAGTACAACGTCGGCGTATTCCCGTTCAGCATCAATGGCAGAGCGATGGCCGCCAATGATACCGAAGGCATGGTGAAGATACTGGCCGACGCCAAGACTGATCGAGTTCTGGGTTGCCATATCATCGGACCGAGCGCTGCTGATCTGGTTCAACAGATTGTCATTGCAATGGAGTTCAGCGCCAGTGCAGAAGATGTCGGACTGACCATGTTCTCCCATCCTGCCTTGTCTGAGGCTATCCATGAAGCCGCTCTGGCTGCCAACGGGCATGCCGTGCACATGGTCAACAAACGCCAGCGTTGATGCGCGAAGCGCATTTCATTTACTGAGCAAGATGCATGAGGATGCAGAATGAATTTACATGAATATCAGGCCAAGCAGCTGTTTGCTGAATACGGGCTTCCAGTGTCGAAAGGATTTGCGGTAGACAACGCCGAAGACGCTGCTGCTGCCGCAGACAAGCTGGGCGGAAACAAGTGGGTCGTGAAAGCACAGGTACACGCAGGTGGTCGCGGCAAGGCGGGGGGCGTGAAACTCGTCTCCAGCAAGGAAGAGATCAAGGCGTTCGCCGAAAAATGGCTCGGCAAGAATCTGGTGACTTACCAGACAGATGCCAAAGGTCAGCCCGTCAGCAAGATTCTGGTGGAAACCTGTACTGATATCGCCAGGGAACTGTACCTGGGCGCCGTGGTGGATCGATCCTCGCGACGGATCGTCTTCATGGCATCCACCGAAGGTGGCGTGGAAATCGAGAAAGTCGCCGAAGAAACTCCCGAGAAGATTCTGCGCGCAGTGATTGATCCGCTCTGTGGCGCGCAACCCTTTCAGGCTCGCGAACTGGCGTTTCAACTTGGACTCAATGATGTTCAGGTGAAGCAGTTCACGCAACTTTTCCTGGGACTGGCCAAGCTGTTTGCCGACCTTGATCTCGCACTTCTGGAGATCAATCCATTGGTCATCACAAGCGATGGCAATCTGCACTGCCTCGACGGCAAGATCAACATTGACGGCAATGCCATGTTCCGCCAGCCGAAGCTGCGCGCCATGCATGACCCGAGTCAGGACGATGAGCGTGAGGCTCGCGCCGCCAAGTGGGAACTCAACTACGTGGCTCTCGACGGCAATATCGGCTGCATGGTCAACGGCGCCGGCCTAGCCATGGGCACGATGGACATCGTTCAGCTGCATGGTGGCCGTCCTGCCAACTTCCTCGACGTGGGCGGCGGTGCGACCAAGGAACGTGTTACTGAAGCGTTCAAGATCATCCTTTCCGACACCAATGTTCAGGCTGTTCTGATCAACATCTTCGGCGGGATCGTCCGTTGCGACATGATCGCAGAAGGCATCATTGGTGCCGTAGCAGAGGTAGGAGTGACGGTTCCGGTCGTTGTTCGACTTGAAGGAAACAATGCTGAACTGGGCCGCAAGGTGCTTGGTGACAGTGGACTGAATATCATTGCTGCCAGCAGTCTCACCGACGCTGCAGAGAAGGTTGTGGCCGCCGCAGGGGGTGTTAAGTGAGTATTTTGTTGACAAAGGAAACCCGCGTTATCTGTCAGGGTTTCACGGGCTCTCAGGGGACTTTCCACTCTGAGCAGGCAATTCAGTATGGCACCCGCATGGTGGGTGGCGTTACCCCGGGCAAAGGCGGACAGATCCATCTGGGACTTCCCGTGTTCAACACGGTGAAGGACGCCGTTAACGACACCGTTGCCGAGGCATCCGTGATCTATGTCCCGGCGCCATTCTGCAAGGACTCGATCCTTGAAGCCGCGTTCGCAGGCATCAAGCTGATCGTGTGCATCACGGAAGGGATTCCGACGCTGGACATGCTTGACGTCAAGGTGAAGTGCGACGAGCTGGGTGTGCGTCTCATCGGACCGAACTGCCCAGGCGTCATCACACCCGGACAGTCGAAGATTGGCATCATGCCTGGCAACATTCACAAGCCGGGCAAGGTCGGCATTGTCTCCCGATCCGGGACATTGACTTACGAAGCGGTAAAGCAGACCACTGATTTCGGTTTCGGCCAGTCGTCCTGCGTCGGGATAGGCGGTGACCCGATTCCTGGCTCCAACTTCATCGATATTCTGGCGCTCTTCGAGAAAGATGAGCAGACCGAAGCCATCGTTATGATTGGCGAGATTGGCGGTACTGCAGAAGAAGAAGCTGCGGCCTACATCAAGAAGAATGTCTCCAAGCCGGTCGTTTCCTATATCGCAGGAGTCACGGCTCCTGCTGGCAAGCGAATGGGGCATGCTGGAGCCATCATTTCTGGCGGCAAAGGAACGGCAGCAGAGAAATTCGCCGCGTTGCAGGACGCTGGTGTCACGACCGTGAAGAGTCTTGCAGACATTGGAAAAGCCATCAAGCAAGTGACTGGCTGGTAGCCCGAATAAGGTGCATGAAGGGGGCTTTATGCACCGCGATTTCCGTTAAATTTTATGCGCCAAAAGGTTCTAAAAAACGGACGGGTTGTGATAGGCTTGCCCAAGAATTCGGTAAGGAAAGTCGAATTTGATTAGGAAAATGAAAGTGTTACCCGCGCCAGTTACCTTAAAACTCATTTTTTTTCGTTTTGAGTAAAAAGGTAACCAATGCGAGTAATGGGATGCGAAATGGAGCGTCTGCCGATTCTGTTTAAGGAAGAACATGCGGGTAGTCCTGGCAGAGAAGACAGGATTGGTTTCACTCAAACACAAGTTGTCAGGGTACGTGGCCGGAATTGATATATAGCCTGCATGCAAGCCCTGATTGGTAAATACAATAATAGGATGGCACATGAATAACCGTCGATTTTATTACAAGGTTCTAGCTCCTTTCGCATCGTTGATGGTAGCTGGCGCGACTCAAGCAGCTGAGATTGATACGAGTATCATCGATCAGGCCTTGAATATCATAGAACAGCAGAACGAAGCAGCGGTTGCGTCGCAAGAGAACGTCACCAGACTGTCGAATTCAGCCAGCACTCTCTTTGAAGAGTTCAAGCTTGAGAACGACAACTTGGAAGCGATGCTTGTTCTGAATGCCGGTCTGCGCAAGCAGATATCGGTTCAGGAAGAAAACATTGCCACCCTGCAGCAGTCCATTACCGATGTTGCTGTTGTAACCCAGGAAATGCCTCTTTTGATGACGAAGATGCTCGCCAGCATTGAGCAGTTCGTTGAGCTGGACATGCCCTTCCAGCAGGAAGAGCGTCGAGCTCGCCTGCAGTTCGCTCGTGATGCGATCGACAGCCCGGACGTCTCCGTAGCTGAGAAATTCCGCCAGATTCTGGTGCTGTACCAAACTGAAAACAATTACGGCCGCACCCACGAAACTTACCCGACGACTCTCAATGTCGAAGGTGTTGATCGTGACGTGGACATTCTGCGTGTAGGCCGCGTTGCTCTGCTGTATCAGACCAAAGACCGCACAATGACTGGCGCCTGGGACAAGGCAGCAGGAGCGTGGGTCACGCTTGACCCGGTCGAGTACCGAACAGCAGTTCAGCGAGCAATCAGTGTATCCAGTGGGCTTGTGTCGCCCGCCATCTTGGAAATTCCAATCGTTGCACCGGAGTCAGCACAGTGAAAAAAATAATCAAATTTGCAGGTATTTCCGTGACTGGCCTCTTCCTGGCCATTTCGTCACAGTCCTACGCTCAGCAGCCAGCGACCACCTTGGCCGAACTGCTGAACAGTGTTGAGCAGGATACAGTTGCCCAGTCAGCAGAGCATCGCGAGCGCGAGCAGCGCTTCCAGCAGCAGGCAAACCAGCAGCAGCAGATTCTTGACGAAACCAAGGCGAGTATTGAGCAGGAAAATGCTACCAACGCCGAGTTGACCGCCCAGTTTGATGCCAACCAACTGGTGATCGCGGAGCGAAGAGAGGCCCTGCGAACTGCACGTGCAGACCTCAACGAGCTTCTTGGTACCATCCAGGGTGTTGCAGGGGACTTCCGTGCAATGTTCGAGAATTCCTTGATCAGCGCTCAGTACGACGGTCGTGAGGAGTTCCTTGATGACTTCATCTCTCGCGTAGCCAGTGACACAGAACAGGTTCGTATCGATGAGATCGAACGCTTCTGGTTCTTCATGCAGCAAGAGTTGGTTGAGTCAGGCAAGGTTGTCAAATACGACGCAATGGTCAGCCTGCCGTCAGGCGAGCAGTCCACACGCACCGTCACTCGAATCGGCGCGTTCAACTCTGTCTCCAACGGCGACTACCTGTCCTATACAGGTGCCATCGGTCACCTCCAAGTGCTCCCCCGACAGCCGTCACCGGACATTGTTGGTGCAGCTATCGCTTTGGAGAATGCCTCTTCCGGCATGCAACGAGTTGGTATAGATCCGACAGGCGCGATGGGTGGCAGCATGATGGCCAACCTGATCAACTTCCCGACAGCTGCCGAACAGGTTCGCGACAACTCAGGGGTGATCGGTTTCGTCATTCTCGGAGTCGGGGCGATTGCAGTATTTATCGCGCTTATCCGCTCATTCATCCTGACGATCGTCGCTGCTCGAGTGAATGCGCAGATCAAGAATGCCGACAAGCCTAACAAGAACAACCCGCTGGGTCGCGTCTTGCTGGTGGCGGAAGCCAATCTCAACGTCGATTCCGAAACTCTTGAGTTGAAGCTTGGCGAAGCTATTCTCCAGGAAACACCTGCGTTGGAACGCTTCCTAACCTTGATCAAGATTGCCTCCACAATTGCTCCGCTGATGGGTCTGCTCGGTACAGTGACAGGTATGATCCAAGTGTTTCAGCAGATTACCGTGTACGGTGCCGGTGATCCGACAATCATGGCGGGCGGTATCTCCATGGCGTTGATGACCACTGTAGAGGGTATCGTTGCGGCTATCCCGGCAATCCTCATGCACGCCTGGGTGAAGGGTAAGGCAGACGACATCATCCACATCATGGAAGAACAGGCCACCGGCATCATTGCACGCAAATCCGAAGCAGCCAACAAGTAAGGCGCAAGCTTAAAACGAGGATTTCACTATGTTTTTCGCTCTAATGGATGCTTACGATGCGATTATCGCATTCATGGATAGAGGCGGTAGCGTGCTCTGGGTTATCGGTATACTGCTGTTGCTCACCTTTTCATTGGTGTTCGAACGGGTATGGTTCCTCAATTCGACTCATGCCAAGAATGTGAAGCATACGCTTGCCACCTGGAATGCCAGAGCGGACAAGAGTTCTTGGCGTGCCAGGCAGATTCGCATGATGATGATCTCGCAGATTTCGCTGGATCTGAGATCTTCAATGCCTCTGATCGAAGCACTCGTTGTGATTTGTCCGTTGCTGGGCCTGCTTGGCACAGTAACGGGCATGATCGAAGTGTTCTTCGTGATGGCACTTACCGGTGGTGGAGATGCAAAATCCATGGCTGGTGGTGTCTCCAAGGCGACGATCCCTACCATGGCTGGCATGGTGGGGGCGCTGTCCGGCATTTTCGCTGCGAACTTTCTTAAGCATAAGATGGAGACGGATATTTCGCTTCTCGAAGATCATCTGGCGCTGAGCGACTAATCACTTTAGAAGGCATAAAAATGAAAAGTGGTCTAATGAAGAAAAGAAGTGACGAAGGGCCCGGAGAAATTGACCTGACTCCGATGCTCGACGTCGTATTCATCCTGCTGATTTTCTTTATCGTTACCTCAGTATTCGTGACTGAGGCCGGTATTGAGGTCAACAAGCCTGCAGCATCCACAGCGGAGCCGAAATCGAAGGATTTGATCCTGATTGCGGTCTCTCCTGAAGGGGACATATGGATCGACGGGGAGCAAGTGGATCCTCGTTTCATCCGTTCACGATTTGAATTGCGATTGGCTGAGGCTCCCAACTCTTCAGTCGTAATTCAAGGTGACAGGGCCGCGACCAACCAGTACGTCATGGATATTCTGCGTGCAGCGCGGGAAGCTCAGATAGCAAACGTTTCAATATCAACGGAGGCATAGACTATGATTGCGATCAGATGGTTTGTTTCGATGATTCTGGCGTTGCTTATTACTCTTGGTTTGTTCTTTGTGATGCAAGCATTGATTGCAACTGGGGCGCAGATTGAGCAGAACGTTAATGTCGTCAAGATTGTAGATGCGACGATGCCCGAGATTGAGATGGAAGTGGTTCGAGAAATCGAAAGACCCGAGCCCATCGAGCAACTAGATACTCCGCCTCCCGAAATCCAGGAGCGACAGGTCTCCGTGGATGCTGGTCCTAGTTTGTCAATTCAACGTGCGGCTGTGCAGATTGAAACAGATCTGTCCATCGGTGGTGCCAGCATCTCAATTACTGACGGTGAGATGTTACCTCTTGTAAACGTTACTCCGACCTATCCGACGCGCGCAGCGTCTCGTGGTATCGAAGGGTGGTGCCAAGTCAGCTTCACTGTGACCGACACTGGCGGGGTGCGTGATGTTGTCGTTGTTGACGCAGAACCGCCTGAAATCTTTGATACAGCATCAATCCGTGCTGCCGAGAAGTTTAAGTTTCAGCCGAAGGTGGTAGACGGCAAGGGCGTTGAAGTTCCCAATGTGCAATACGTATTCCGCTATCAGCTTGAAGGTGAACAGTGATGTCGAAAGTATTTCTCAAGAGGACGCTTTCCCGCGAGATAGTGACTGCCATCACCATGGCAGGTTTTTTGGCGTCAGCTTCTCTTTATTCGTTCAATGCAATGGCGGCAGAGGAAGAGGATGGGCCGCGCGCTCCTCCTCCCACTCGGTCTACAGACGTGCTGACTGAGCGTGTATTCAATCAGGTATCAGAAATTCAGGAATTGATGAGCCCGGAGGAAGTGGGCGCAGAGCCTGACTATGAGGCCGCCAAGGTCATCCTCGATGAACTCAACGAGCGTTATGATCGGCTGAATGACTTCGAGAAGTCTACGGTGCTGAACTTCTACACCAACTATTATCTGAACACCGATAATATCCCAATGGCCCTGGAGACTTTTGAAAAAATCCTGACCATTGAAAACCTGCGACCTGACGTGCGATTGCGTGCACTCATGGCCTTGGGGCAGCTTTACATGGGTGAAGAAAAGTTCACTGAGTCGATTGATGCCTTCACTCGCTGGCGTGAGCTATCTGAGAATGAAAACGAGAACGTCTATCTCGGTCTCGCCAATTCTCACTACAACCTCGCCCAGTATAATGAAGCCATTCCATTCCTGCTCAATCACATGGAAATGCTTTCAGCGGCAGGAAGAGACATTGCCAAGAATGTCTATGGCCTGCTGAACCTGATGTACATCGAGCTCGAAGACTACGTGAACGCCGAACGTGTTACCAAACAAATGGCGACCTTGTTCGACGAACCTAGTGACTGGCGCAACCTTTCCGCAATTTACGGCTATCTGGATGACGACAAGAAGCGAATAGAGACACTGTCTGTGACTTTTGCTAAGGGTTATATGTCTAGCGAGTCCGAGTACGTCAATCTTGCCCAGTCTCTCGCCAGTATCGATGCCCCTTATAAAGGTGCGAAAGTACTGGAGAAAGGTATACAGGATGGGGTTGTCGAAGAGACTGAAGAGAACCTCCAGCGTCTGGTACAGCTTTACCTGCTGTCTAACGAGTACGAGATGGCGCTCGCTCCAGCTATCAAAGCAGCTGAGATGGGCGAAACCGGAGCCTCGTATGACCAGCTTGGCTACATTTACTACATGACGCACGACTATGAGAATACCGTGTCTGCAATTCGTGAAGCACTTAATCGTGGCGGGCTCGAAAATGTGGGTGATGCAGAGCTATTCCTGGCTCGTGCACTGGTGGAGCTTGATCAGTTTGATGAAGCAACTGCAGCTGCGCGTCGTGCTCAGGAACAGGGTGAAGCATCAGCCACGTCATTCTTGAACTATATCGAGAACAGCAAGGCTCGTTTCGAGAATCTTCGTATGCGCAAGGAAGACGCGATCGACTTCTATCGCTCCTGAGTCAGTCGCTTCTTGAAATACGGGGGGCATGCCCCCATCAAAGGCCCGGTCACTCCATGAGAGACTGGGCCTTTTCATTTTGGAAGAACAAGGGGTTGTACTGAATGTCGATTGAAACCAGAAAGGAAACTCGAGGATTCGAAACTGAGGCGAAGCAACTTCTGCATTTGATGATTCACTCGCTTTACAGCAACAAGGAAGTATTTCTCCGCGAGCTTATATCCAATGCTTCAGACGCTGCAGACAAACTGCGCTTTGAGGCACTTTCAACCCCTGAGCTCTATGAATCGGATTCCAATCTGCAAGTGAAGATAGAGTTCGACAAGGATGCAGGGACCATTATGATTTCCGACAACGGCATAGGTATGAGCCGAGAAGAAGTCATCAGCAATCTAGGCACCATTGCAAGGTCAGGTACAGCGCAGTTTCTAGCCGGGCTTAGCGGTGACCAGAAAAAAGATGCCCAGCTGATCGGACAATTCGGCGTCGGTTTCTATTCCGCATTTATTGTTGCTTCCAAAGTAGAGGTTATTACTCGCCGTGCCGGCGCTGCCGTCACTGAAGCGGTGCATTGGGTCTCATCCGGAGAAGCGGAATACTCTGTTGAAACAGTTGAACGGGCCGCGCGCGGCACAACTGTGATCCTGCATCTGCGTCCTGAAGAGTTCGACTTCGCGGATGAGTATCGCATCCGCCACATCGTCAAGAAGTATGCGGACCATATATCCATTCCGGTCATGATGCTCAAGGCAGGAGGCGATGCAGAGGCAGCACCGGAGTTCGAATCCGTAAACGCAGCCAAGGCGTTGTGGACAAGACCACGTACAGAGATCAAGGATGAAGAGTACAAGGAATTCTACAAACTGATCTCGCACGATTTCGACGAGCCGCTGACATGGAGTCACAACAAGGTCGAAGGAAAACTGGAGTACACAGGCTTGCTTTACGTACCAGGTCGAGCCCCCTTTGATCTGTGGAATCGCGATGCGGCACGCGGCCTGAAACTTTATGTGCAGCGTGTGTTCATCATGGACGACGCAGAGCAATTCATGCCGCTTTACCTTCGGTTCATGCGCGGAGTTGTTGATTCAAATGATATTTCGTTGAATGTATCAAGAGAGATACTGCAAAAGGATCCTGTGGTCGATTCAATGCGCAGTGCGTTGATCAAGAAAGCGTTGGACATGTTGGCAAAGCTTAAGAAGGACGATTCGGAAAAGTTCGCTAGATTCTGGAAAGAATTTGGACAGGTGCTCAAGGAAGGGCCCGGTGAAGACTACGCCAATCGTGACAAGATTGCGGACCTATTGCTTTTCTCATCGACGTACTCCGCTTCTTCAGAGCAGAATCAAAGTCTTTTAGACTACGTTTCCCGCATGAAGCCTGAGCAGGACAAGATCTACTACCTTGTCGCAGAAACTGCCGCTGCTGTGCGTAACAGTCCCCATCTCGAGATATTCAAGAAGAAGGATGTCGAGGTTCTGCTGCTTGCGGATCGCATTGACGAATGGCTCATGAGTCATCTGCACGAGTATCAGGGAAAGTCTTTCCAGGATATTGCGCGCGGAACTCTTGATCTCGGCAAGCTGGAGGATGATGTTGAAAAGGAGCAGCAGCAGGGGGCAGAAAGGAGGTTCGAAGCACTGACTAAGCGAGTGATGGGGCAATTGGAAAGCCAAGTCAAGGAAGTCCGTATGACACATAGACTAACCCAATCCCCGTCGTGCCTCGTCGTCGACGAGCATGACATGGGAGCACAGATGCGACGCATCATGGAGGCAGCAGGCCAGAGCTTGCCTGAAAGCAAGCCCATATTTGAGCTGAATCCTGAGCACCCCTTAGTACAGAAGTTAGACCTTGAAGCTGACGAAGAGCGATTTGCAGACTTTGTATCTGTTCTTTTTGATCAGGCTTGCCTGGCAGAAGGACGGCTATTGGAGGATCCGGGCAGATTCACCCGACGTCTCAACAAGTTGCTGCTTCAACTGTGTGACTGATCGAAGCACTCACGATAAGGACCGCCTGCATGCAGGCGGTCCTTACTTTACATGGACTCAAGAGTCCGCAATCCCAGAAGAGTCAGACCTGATTCCAGTACTTCCGCAGTCAGGGCCACAAGAGAGAGCCGCGATGCTCGGACAGTTGGCTCTGCTTTCAACACAGGACAAGCTTCATAGAATCGCATGAAAGTTCCTGCGAGTTCATATAGATATGTGCACAGGTGACTCGGCATGCAATCCACTGCCACGACATGCAATGTCTCGGTGTATTGCTGCAGTTTGACCATAAGTGCCCGTTCCTCGACTCCCCCAGGCAAAATTTCCCCAAGGTTGCAGGCAAGCCCGGTTTCTGCCTGCTTTCGAAGAATGCTGCGAATCCGTGCATAGGCGTAAAGCATGTAGGGCGCGGTGTTGCCTTCCATGGACAGCATCGTGTCCCAGTCAAAAACATAGTCGCTGGTTCTGTTTTTCGATAGATCGGAATACTTGACCGCTGATATGCCAACGGTATTGCTTATGCGATCTCTTGCTTCCTGACTGAGTTCAGGATTCTTCTCAGTGACAATATTCAACGCTCGTCGTACGGCTTCATCGAGCAATTCCTGCAGTTTGACGGTGTCACCACTGCGCGTCTTGAAGGGCTTTCCATCTTTCCCCATCATCGTTCCATAGGCAATGTGCTCCAACCGACAGTCCAGTGGAACAAAGCCGGCCTTGCGCGCTATGGCGAAGACTTGCTGGAAATGCAGACTCTGTCTGGCATCAACTACATATAGAATGCGTTCTGCGTTCAGTGTACGCCCTCGGAAGCGCAACGCCGCCAAATCCGTCGTGGCGTAGAGGAAGCCACCGTCCGATTTCTGCACTATTGCTGGCAACGGAGCACCTTCCTTGCCCTTGAACTCCTCCAGAAAAACACAACGAGCACCATCAGACACACTGAGCATTCCTTGCGCGTTCAATTCTTCGATAATCAGTGGTAGATCGTTGTTGTAGTAACTTTCTGCACGAAGATCATCGCTCGTCAGGGTGACACCGAGTTTGTCGTAGATGGCCTCGCAATGCTTGAGCGAGTGTTCAATGAAGTGCTGCCAGGCTCTCAGACAGTCCGCATCACCTTGCTGCAGTCGAACAACATATTGCCTGGCGAGTTCGGCGAAACCAGTATCACTGTCAAACCGGGCCTTCGCATTGCGATAGAACAATTCAAGGTCCGCCAACTCCATAGTGGCGGTCTGCGGTTCAGATTGCAGGGAGTCCATGTAAGCGATCAACATCCCAAACTGAGTACCCCAGTCACCCACATGATTCTGGCGAATCACTATGTGTCCGAGAGCACTGAGCACCCTCGCGATGCAATCACCAATGATTGTTCCTCGCAGGTGGCCAACGTGCATTTCCTTGGCAAGATTGGGCCCGGAGTAATCAACAACAATGCGCAAAGGTTGCTCGGTCGCAGCAATCAGGTCCCCAACACGAAGCGCTTGGGTTGCTGCGCGTGCAAGATACGCATCACTCAGAACGATATTGATGAAACCCGGTCCCGCAACCGTTATCTCTGCAATTCGTGGATCACCCTGAAAACATGCAACTGTTTCGGCGGCAAGGTCCCTGGGATTGCGACGTAACTGTTTTGCAACACTCATGACGCCATTTGCCTGGTAGTCGCCGAACTCAGGACGCGAGGAACTGATGATGTTGGCCCGCACGTCCTCAATCCCGGAGGCCTTGCACAGGGCGTCGCCAAGAAGTCTTTCCAGTGCTTGCTTGATGTTTTCCATAGTCCACCGTTTCAGAATTAAAGCGCCGGGCATTGTACACCATCGCTCTTGCGCGGTTGGGCTGATCGGCCGCCCTTGCTATACTTCACAACCCATCCCCGGCAGCAAGCCCCTGACGTATGAGTCACGAGAACACTCTCCCTGCAAGCACGCACTCCGCTGTTGAACTGGTGACAATTGACAGGCACCACGACGCACAGCGAATCGACAATTTCCTCATCACTTACTGGAAAGGAGTGCCCAAGTCGCGCATTTATCGCCTGCTCAGAAAGGGGGAAATCCGGGTCAACAAGAAGCGGGTGACTCCAGAGACACGATTGAATTGCGGAGACTTGCTTCGACTTCCTCCTGTACGCAGAACCCAAAGAGCTCCTCTCGAAGCCCCTAGCGCACATTTGCTGTCACTCGTACGGCATTCGATCCTGTACGAAGACCAGGACTTCCTGGTCGTCAACAAGCCTCAGGGGATAGCAGTACACGCAGGTTCAGGCAACAAGCTTGGGTTTGTTGAAGCTCTTCGATGGCATTACAAGGGAAAAGGCGGTGAGACCGACTTTCTTGAACTGGCTCATCGGATCGACAAGGAAACCTCAGGTTGCCTCGTCATCTCCAAAAACGCTGTCGCGCTGAAATACATACAACGAGAACTCAAGGCGCGACACGTTACCAAGGTTTATCTGGCACTTGTTCATGGACATTGGCCAGAGGTGTTGAAGCAGGTAGAGGCGCCCCTGCAGAAGATCGAAATCAGTGCCAAGGAAAAAGTCGTCAAAGTCAGCGAGGATGGAAAGCCCAGCCTGACCCATTTCCAAGTTGTGAGGAAACTGAAAGACGCCACCTTGATCGAGGCTCGTCCGACAACCGGTCGAATGCATCAGATTCGTGTTCACTGCCAATACTCAGGGCATCCTATAGTGGGAGACCCAAAATACACCTTGCGGCTGGAAAGCAAACCGGCCACCGAATTTCGCCTCTGCCTGCATGCAGCTTCCATCAGCTTCGAGCTGCCGTCGGGGAGAGGCAGGCTGGCAGTACAGGCACCCTTGAATCCTGTCATGGCATCGACCATCGAGCTCTTTTCTAGAAAGGCCGATAAGCCGCGGTAATTCGAGAAAAATCATGCCGTTGTAGCTTTTATTTTTGACACAGGCGCGCCAGGCGCCTATTATTGCGCGCCTATGGCTGAGACCCCAGTACCAGACTACGTCGATGCAAGGAAAATCTTTGCACAGCGCGCAGATATAAGCGGATCAATCCCTGTTTCCCGGTTTGAACGATTCTGCGATTTGCTCGCCAACACCTCTGGCGATCTGAAGGTGTGGCTGCAGTTTGGATTGGACGAAAGGCACCGCAGAATTGTCCAAGGCACCATTGATACGCACGTTAATGTAGTTTGTCAGCGCTGCCTTGAAGAGACGAACATACAACTGAAAGAGTCTTTCAAACTGGGAATAGTCGAGACTGAAGCGCAAATCCCGCGGCTCCCAGAAGATGTCGACCCCTGGTTGACGACTGAGACAAAACTGGTGATAGCCGACATTCTGGAGGAACAACTGATTCTGGCCATGCCTATCGTCAGTTACCACGAAAATGCTTGCACTCCTGTAGTGAAATCAGCTGACAGGGACGAAGTTCAAGAGAAGGCTGGCAATGGAGACAAGCGCGACGGCAACCCATTTGCCGTGCTCAAGAAGCTAAAAGATCCAGATAAATTCAATTAAATGCACGGTGGCCGTCATTAAGCGGCACCATACTTAGGAGTCCGAAAATGGCAGTTCAACAGGTTAAGGTTTCACGTTCACGTCGCAACATGCGCCGCGCACACCACGCTCTGACTGGTCCGACACTTTCCACCGACCAGACCACCGGCGAAGTGCATCGTCGCCATCACGTGACCGCTGATGGTTTCTACAAAGGCAAGAAAGTGCTGGACCTTGGTGACAAGTAAGCTTGCAAGGTCAATCACGAATCGCGATTGATGTCATGGGAGGGGACTTCGGCCCCTCCGTGACGGTGCCGGCTTCAATCGAGTTTCTGCGAATCCATTCAGATGCAGTCTTACTGCTTGTTGGAGACAGCGCTTTAATATCCCCTTACTTGGATAAGCTGGAAGAATCGCTCTTACAGAGACTGCAAATAGTTCATACCTCCGTTCACGTGCTGAATGAATCATGTCCTGGCGAGGCTCTTCGCGGCGCCAAAGAATCCTCCATGTACATCGCAGTGAATCTTGTGAAGCAACGAGAGGTCGATGCTTGCGTAAGTGGCGGAAACACCGGCGCACTGCTGATGATCGGGCGCCATTTGCTGAAAACCATTCCAGGCATTTCCAAACCCGCGATTGTGGCCAAGATTCCATATCCTCTTTCGGGTGGACATGGGCTTTTGCTGGACGTTGGTGCCAATCTGAATTGCGAGGCGCACAACCTGCAGGAGTTTGCGATCATGGGCGCAGTATTGTGGCGCGCTGAGCATGACGATAGTGAACCAAGAGTCGCCTTGCTGAATATTGGCGTGGAAGAGCACAAAGGTACCGAAGAGGTACGACACGCTGCTCGAATGCTGGAGAAGTCCGCCTTGCTGGACTTTGTGGGCTATATCGAAGGCAATGAACTTTATTCTGGCAAGGCGGACGTAGTGGTTTGCGACGGATTTGCCGGTAATCTCGCAATCAAGACAAGCGAAGGGGTGGTCCATGTAGTGACGTCTCTGATTAGGCGTGTGCTATCGGACAACATTTTTGCAGGGCTGCTTGGGCTGATGTTTTCACCCTTGATGAAAAGCCTGACTGACCGAGTGGATCCCTCTCAATTCAATGGCGCAAGTCTGCTTGGCCTGCAGGGCATCATCGTGAAAAGTCACGGTAACGCGAATGTCCGAGGGTTCAGACATGCGATCACACAAGCGATGCACGAGGTAAGCTCCAGCGTTCCCAGCGTTATTCAAGAAAGAATGGCGGCGTTGGACATCCAATCCATCGATTCTCTCCAATCCAGCTGACTCTGCAGGTTCAGTCTATGCAAAAAATCGCCTTTGTTTTCCCAGGGCAGGGCTCCCAAAAACCTGGCATGCTCGCATCGCTTCATGAGGTATATCCTGAAATCGGCCAGACTTTTGAAGAGGCCTCCGATGTTCTTTCATTGGATCTCTGGAGCATCGTTTCAGGAAATCCTGAAGGACTTCTCGACCAGACCCACATCACTCAGCCGGCACTGCTGACCGCATCCATTGCGATCTGGCGTGTCTGGGCGGCGCGAGGATATGCCGCCCCTGGCATTCTGTCTGGTCACAGTCTTGGCGAATACTCCGCTCTTGCGTGCGCTGGAGTGCTCTCCTTTCCGGATGCGGTGAGAATCGTGCATCAACGCGGCCTGTACATGCAGGAAGCCGTCCCTAGTGGTACAGGCGGCATGGCCGCTATTCTTGGATTGGAAGACAGTAAAGTCGAAGAAATCTGTCAAGCGGTGGCAGGTAGTTCAGTTGTCGCGCCCGCGAACTACAATTCCATAGGACAGACCGTAATAGCCGGTGAAAAGGGCGCTGTCGAACGCGCCATGCTGGCCTGCAAGGACGCCGGCGCGAAACGTGCGTTACCTCTAAATGTCAGCGTGCCTTCGCATTGTGCCTTGATGCGTGATGCGGCGGAAAAACTTGCTGCTGATCTTGGCAACGTCAAGCTCAGCCCGGCCCGCATTTCAGTGGTACAGAATGTCGATGGTAGAATTGCTCTGACGACCGATACGATACGAGAAAATCTATTGAAACAGCTTTATCTTCCAGTTCAGTGGGTTAGCTGCGTGCGCACCCTGTGTGAAAACGGTTACCACATGCTTGTGGAATGTGGTCCGGGTAAGGTGCTAGGCGGGCTTTCCAAACGCATAGATCCACAGATACAAACATTCGCCACTGAAGATGCAGAAAGTCTCGCAGACGCAGCAAAGTCGACAGCCTGACGAACTGACTCATACGTGCTACCAAGAACGTCGCCAAGTGGAGGCTGACCAAATACATGACTAATGACGCCAAGAAGATTGCATTCGTGACAGGTGCCAGTCGCGGCATAGGCAAAGCCATCGCACTGGAGTTGGGCCGCCAGGGCTGCGTTGTTCTGGGAACAGCAACTTCAGAAAAGGGCGCAGAAGACATCACGGCCTACTTGCAGAGCAGCGGAATTCCGGGTCGAGGATATGCCTTGAATGTCGCAGTTGCCGAGTCAGTAGCATCAGTGATGGGCCTTGTAGAGGCGGAGTTCGGATTGCCACTGATTCTCGTCAACAACGCCGGCATCACGCGAGACAATCTACTGATGCGCATGAAGCCAGACGAGTGGGATGACGTCATCAGCACCAATCTCAGCTCTCTGTACCGAGTATGCAAGCTGACGTTGAAGGGAATGACAAAGGCACGGTGGGGTCGAATCATCAACATCAGTTCTGTGGTGGCCTCCAGCGGAAACGGCGGACAGACGAATTACGCTGCCTCCAAGGCGGCCGTTGAAGGTTTTTCCCGATCACTGGCACGGGAAATTGGCTCGCGCGGAATCACAGTCAACTGTGTTGCTCCCGGCTTCATCGACACCGACATGACCCGCGCGTTGCAGGAAAAGCAGATCGAAACGCTCATGTCGCAGATACCACTTGCTCGCTTCGGCAAACCCGAAGAAATTGCGGCTGCTGTTGGCTTCCTCGCGTCGGATTCAGGGGCCTATATCACAGGCGAGACGCTGCATATCAATGGTGGCATGTACATGCCTTGAAGCCTTAATATAATTTTTCAACTTACTGTATTAAAAGGATTTTAATTTCGAATCTCGAATTATTTCAGAGTTTCAGATTACAACCCGCGGAAAATAGATGTAAACTCGCGCTTTGAATTGTCCAGGTTGATCCAAAAGCAACCAGCTATAATCGAAGAGCAGTATCAAAAATCAGTTTTTAGGAGCTAATAATAGTTATGAGTAGCATTGAAGAACGCGTTAAGAAAATCGTCTGCGAACAACTTGGCGTGAAGGAAGAAGACGTAAAGGCTTCTTCTTCTTTTGTAGAAGACTTAGGCGCTGATTCTTTGGATACTGTTGAATTGGTCATGGCCCTGGAAGAAGAATTCGAGACTGAAATTCCAGATGAAGAAGCCGAGAAGATCACCACGGTCCAACTGGCTTGCGATTACATCAACAAGCACCTGTAAGCGAACTCAGGCTACATAACAAAGCTACTCCGGATCATCACCGGAGTAGCTTTTATTTTGTCTGAAGTATTCAATTCCTACTGACGATCCTTATTCATCTGTTCTGGAGAGTGGCGCAGTGTACGGCAGAAGAGTGGTTATCACTGGTTTGGGGCTTGTTACACCACTGGGCAATGACGTCGAAAGCTCCTGGTCGGCCATTCGTGAAGGTCGCAGTGGCATCAACATGCTGACGCATTTCGATACCACGGACTTCACCACGCGCTTCGGCGGCTCCATCAAGAATTTTGATTGCACACAGTATCTGAATGCCAAGGAAGCACGCCGCATGGATATCTTCATCCAGTACGGCCTGGTGGCAGGCATCCAGGCCGTTGAAGATTCCGGGTTGCTCGACTCAGCACTCGATCTCGAGCGTTGCGGTGTAGCCATCGGGTCCGGCATAGGCGGCATCAGCTCGATCGAGGAGAGTTCCGAGTTAGTGAGGAATTCCGGTCCTCGCAAGATCTCTCCATTTTTTGTACCGGGCTCGATCATCAACATGCTGGGTGGAACCTTGTCCATTCGCTATGGATTTCAGGGGCCGAACATTGCCATCACCACCGCTTGCACCACTGGCACGCACAATATTGGCGTCGCGGCAGACATGATTCGACATGGTCAGGCCGATGTCATGCTGGCAGGAGGGGCGGAAATGGCAACCTCACCCGTCGGACTGGCTGGCTTCTGCGCAGCCAGAGCGCTGTCCACACGCAACGACGATCCTCAACGGGCGAGTCGCCCCTGGGACAAGGATCGCGATGGTTTTGTGCTCAGTGACGGCGCAGGCATTCTGGTGCTCGAAGAGTTCGAGCATGCCCGCAAGAGAGGCGCTCACATCTACGCCGAACTGTCAGGGTTCGGCATGAGCGGCGACGCTTTCCACATGACGTCACCGTCCGAAGGCGGCAAGGGCGCCGCGCATTGCATGCGTAATGCACTCGCCAATGCTCGCGTGAACATACAGGATGTCGACTACATCAACGCGCATGGGACATCCACCCTCGCGGGAGACGTTGCGGAGACGCAAGCGATCAAGCGTGTTTTCAAGGACCATGCCTCGAAGCTGGCCATAAGCTCATCGAAATCCATGCTCGGGCATCTGCTCGGAGCATCGGGCGCCGTGGAGGCCATCATCTGTGTGCTGTCACTGCGTGATCAAATCATCACTCCGACCATCAATCTCGATACTCCCGATGCGGAATGTGATCTTGAGTATGTTCCGCATGTCAGCAGGGACGCGCAGTTGAATGTGGTACTCAGCAATTCCTTCGGCTTCGGAGGAACCAATGGCAGTCTGGTATTCTCCAGATTGAGCTGAGACTGGACGGGCCTTCGATGTCCCGCCGCACATGCACTCTGGTGACGACATGCTGGTGAACGGGCAAGCACAAGACACTCTGGAACTTTCCGATCGCGCCCTGCATTACGGTGACGGCGCCTTCGAAACCATGCGGGTGCAGAATGGACGAGCTGCACACTGGCAGCGTCACTTGTCGCGCTTGAGCAAGACCTGCCATTTCCTGAAAATCCCCCTTGATATCAAATCACTGGAATACGAAGTTAAAGTCATCTTGAGAGATGCGAAAGACCCCTGCGTACTCAAGATCATTGTCTCGCGTGGCTCTGGCGGACGCGGCTACCGTCCGCCGGAAATCTCTCAAGCGCGACGAATCCTGTCACTGCACCCGCTGCCCGCCGACTACGCCGGACTACAGCAGGCTGGAATCCGACTCATGCGCTGCCAGCACCCCGTGTCCGAGAATCCGGCGCTTGCCGGGATCAAGCACCTGAACCGCCTGGATCAGGTGCTGGCGAGCATGGAACTTGCCGCCGACTGTCATGAAGGCCTGATGCTGACCGCGGAGGGCAAAGTGGTTGAGGGCACTCGCAGCAACGTCTTTCTGGTCCATCAAGATCGACTGCTGACCCCGATACTTTCGGCATCCGGTGTGGCAGGGATCATGCGGGAAGTCATTCTCGAGCACTGCGCGGCGAATGGCATCGACGTCGAGATTGGTCACGTCGATATCGCGCACGTGCAGAATGCGGACGAGATATTCGTCTGCAACAGTGTCATGGGGATCTGGCCGGTCGTTGAATGGCGCGATGGCAACGAATGTCGAACTCTGCTCCCTGGGCCACTGACGCAACGAGTGCAGGCTCTCACCAAGGATGCAGACTGAACATGCGCAAGCGCCGCGTCGCGTCCCTGCTACTGGGTATGGTGCTGCTTGCGGGAGCTTGCAGTGCGGCTGCTTATCTGTGGCTGCAACGGTATCTGGACGCTCCTCTGCCGTTGGCGAGCGCCGTTGTCATCGAGATTCCTGCTGGCAGCAGCATGGCGGCTGTGGCTGCCTTGCTGCAGAAGCAAGCGCAATTGCAGCATCCTCGCGTGTTGACGCTCTGGGCGCGCTACGCCGAGATCGATAAGGCCATCAGGGCGGGTGAGTTTGAACTGCAGCCAGGCCTCACCCCCCGCACGGCGTTGAACCATTTGCTGGTCGGACCTTTTGTCCAGTATCCCGTTGCCTTCATCGAGGGCACCACCGTGTCCGAGGCACTGAACACGCTATGGAACAGTCCCCGAGTCCAGCGCACACTGCAAGGACTTGGGCAAGCCGAACTGCTGGCGGCAATGAACAGTCCGAGGGAGTCTCTCGAAGGCCTGCTGTTCCCGGATACCTACTTCTACACTGCCGGGACCACCGATCTTTCCATCCTGCGCCGGGCAGCTGCCCGCCTGGATCAGGTACTCGCCGAGGAATGGGCACAGCGACAGGAGGATCTGCCTTACACCTCGCCTTACCAGGCGCTGATCATGGCGTCCATCATCGAAAAGGAATCCGGGGTGATCAGTGAGAGAGCCGAGATTGCCGGTGTCTTCGTTCGTCGCCTGCGCCTCGGCATGCGACTGCAGTCTGATCCCACGGTGATCTACGGCATGGGGAACGCCTATGATGGCAATATCCGCCGCGAGGATCTGGAGACGGTCACCCCTTACAACACCTATCGCATCAACGGGCTGCCGCCGTCACCCATTGCCCTGAGCGGACGTGACGCGATTCGTGCCAGTCTGAATCCGGCAGCAGGAACAGCGCTGTATTTTGTCGCCACCGGTGACGGTGGCCACGTGTTCTCTGACACGCTCGAAGCACACAATGCCGCCGTGCGGCGATACCAACTCGGACAGGAACCATGACACAGGGCGAACATGCGCAAAACGCCGCCAGAGGCCGTTTCATCACGCTGGAAGGCGGGGAGGGCGCGGGCAAGACCAGCAACCTGCTCGCAATCACCCAGCGGCTGCGGGAGCGCGGCATCGACCATATCGTGACTCGAGAGCCTGGCGGCACGCCGCTGGCGGAAGACATCCGTGCCTTGCTGCTGCGGCACCACGAGGAGAGGATGTGCGAGATGACGGAGCTGCTGCTGATCTTCGCGGCGCGAGCACAGCATCTGGATCAAGTCATCAGGCCCGCTCTGGAGGCCGGCAAGTGGGTGGTTTCGGACCGTTTCACCGATGCCACCTATGCCTACCAGGGCGGTGGTCGAGGACTCAATCAGCACACCATCGCCAGCCTGGAATCCCTTGTGCAAGGCGCTCTGCGACCGGATCTGACCGTCATTCTGGACCTGGCCCCGCTCATCGGACTGGAGCGCGCACGCAAGCGGGCCAGTCTGGATCGTTTCGAGCAGGAAAAGCTGGAGTTCTTCGATCGTGTGCGTGCCAGTTACTGCGAGCGAGCGGCGGCCGAGCCGGATCGATGCGTACTGATTGATGCCTCACGCACCCTCGAAGAGGTTCAGCGAGATGTCCTGTCTGCCTTGGAGAGAGTCCTGTGACCCGAACATTGGACACGACTCCCTTGCCGTGGCACGGGGATGTCTGGCAACAGACCCTGAACGTATTTCGTGCAGGAAGTGCAGGTCACGCCTATCTGCTGCATGGCGAAGCAGACACGGGCAAACGCCATTTCGCCACCAGGCTGGCCGAATACCTGCTGTGCCAGAGTCCCTTGCCGACTACTGCGTGTGGTCTTTGCAAGTCGTGTCTGCTGAACGCAGCGGGAAACAATCCCGACCTGCTCGTGCTGGAGCCCGAGGAAGGCAGCAAGCAGATCAAGGTCGAGCAAGTGCGCGATGTCCGCCAGTTTCTGGAGATGCGCTCGCATGGCAAGGGCAGGCGCATCATCATTCTCGACACGGCGGAAAGCCTTGGGACCAGTTCCGCAAATGCTCTTCTGAAAGGGCTTGAAGAACCCCCTCAGGACGTGGTGTTCCTGCTTCTCAGCGACCGTCCCAGAGCCGTGCTGCCCACCATCAGCAGCCGCGCCCAGAGTCTGCGAATGCCCAGGCCACGACGGGATGAAGTGCTCGCGTGGCTGCTGACGCTGAGCGAGCAGCCATCAGTCGCCGATCTGGAGCAGATCATCGAGCTCGCCCAGGGAAGACCCCTGGCAGCCAGGGCCATCATCGATTCCGGCCTAGCCGCTGCCTACGCCGAGATCGGCGAGACACTGCTTGCGCTGGCACAGCAACGGGAATACCCACTCAATGTGGCAAGTCGCTACAACAAATCGCACTGCCTGGAGTTCCTGACCATGCTGCTGCACTGGCTGGCGGAGCTGAGCAAGTTCCGGATGACAGCCTCCGCCGCAAGTCTCAAGGGGCAAGCGCTGCTCGCGCTCGCGCAAAGCCTTGCCGGCACTCACGAGACCGAGCGCCAGCAGGAGCAGACACTCGCGTTGCTGCAGCTGTACAATCGCGTCGCGACCGCGCAGATGCAGCTGGTCGGCACCACCAATCCGAACACGCAACTCATGCTGGAGGACCTGTTGCTGGACTTTGCCCGTCTGTTCAAGCGACCCCGGTGACCCATGCTGTCAGTCATGCCAGAAAACGAGTCCAGACCTGCACGCCACGGCATCCTGTCCTTGTCCATCAAGGATCGCAGCGTGCTGCACGCGGCCTTCATGCCATTCTTGAAAAATGGCGGTCTGTTCATTCCGACCACTCGGTCTTACGAACTGGGCAATGAAGTCTTCATGCTGCTCAAGCTGATGGAGGAATCCGAACGGATTCCGGTGGCCGGCACAGTCGTCTGGATAACGCCACCGCTGGCACAGAGCAATCGCGCGGCAGGTATCGGCATTCATTTCAAGGATGCCGACGGCCAGGTGCGCAAGAAGATCGAAAACCTGCTTGCCGGACAGGTCAATCCGGACAAAGCCACCCATACCTTGTGAGGAGAGAGATGTGAAGACATGGCGACACTGGATTTTGAGCCTGAGTGCAGGACTGCTTTTAAGCGCCTGTCAGCCGGAGCAGGCGGACACGGTGGCAGACGCGCAGACTCTGACTGCCAGCGCGGACATGCCGGTTCTGCACGTGCTGAAGAGCCCCACCTGCCTGTGCTGCAACGGCTGGGTGGATCACATCAGCGAGCGCGGTTTTGTGGCGCAGATCAGCCATCCGCAGGATCTCAATGCCGACAAGCTGAGGCTCGGCATTCCCCCGCAGTTGCAGTCCTGCCATACCGCTGTTTCCGAAGAGGGCTATGTGTTCGAGGGGCATATCCCCGCCGGCCTCATCCAGCGCTTCCTGGCAGAGTCCCCCAACGATGCCGTCGGTCTGACGGTGCCTGGCATGCCCGTCGGCAGCCCGGGCATGGAGATCAACGAGCAATTCCAGCCCTACGACGTGTTGGTCATGAAGAGTGATGGCAGCACCGAAGTCTACGCGCACGTGGCCACCCAGGCAGAGCAGTACTGAGGAGTTTCAGCGCAATGGGGCGGTCCTGCCGCGCACCTGACCTGGCAGATATCCAGCGTCGCATGGATTCTTGGCCCCACCACACCGGCATCCACGTGGTTCAAGTCGCAGTGTTCCACCTCAGGCACGCTCGCTGCGGTGAAAAATTCGACGAAAAGTCAGATTGATGCGCGGCAACGTCACATCTTTCTCCTTGGGCACCTGATGCACCCAGAACTCCTGTGTCGTGCCGCGCATCACCAGCAGGCTGCCATGGTCGAGGGTCAGACGCAGAGTGGGCTGGGAGCGCTTGTGGCGGTGTCGCAGCTCAAAGCGACGACTCGCGCCGAAGCTCACTGACGCAATCACCGGCTGGGATCCCAGTTCCGGCTCGTCATCGGCGTGCCAGCTCACACTGTCCTGGCCATCGCGATAGTGGTTGGCCAGCACGGAATTGAAGTGCGCGTCGCAGAGCGCCTCCACTCGTGCCTTGATCTCGAGAAGCGTGGCTGTCCAGGGCAGGGGGGCAAGAGCGATCCCGGAGTAGCGGTAATGCGCGCCAGGGTCGCCAAACCAGTTCTGCAGGCGCGGCACCGCGATGGTCTTGCCGGCGATGCGGATGCTGTCCTGCCGCCAAGGCAGCGCCTGCAGACAATGGTCAAGATGGCCTTGGGCCTCCAGTGCTGAAAATGCCCGCGGAATGGAGAGCAACTCCCCATCCGGCAGGGTGAGCCGTTCTGCCGTGGCAGGGTCGGTATCGAGGGCAAGCTGGAAATTGGCAGGCAGAGTCATGCAGGGCTGCGTCTGTCACGGTAGGGACTTATCTGGGATCATAGCCCCATGTCTGTGCCGACTCAAACACACCGGATCGGCAGCACCTCAAGGAGTAAAGCGACACGTGACAGCATTCGATCTGGATTTCTTCGTCATCGGCGGTGGCTCCGGTGGCGTGCGCGCCGCGCGGACAGCCGCAGCACTGGGCGCCCGCACGGCACTGGCCGAGGAACGCTACCTGGGAGGCACTTGCGTCAATGTGGGGTGCGTGCCCAAGAAGCTCTTCAGCTATGCCGCGCATTACGCAAGGGATTTCCAGGATGCCAGGGGCTATGGCTGGCAAACAGATGCCAACCCCGGGTTTGACTGGCCCACGCTCATGCAGCGCAAGAATGCGGAGATTGGCCGCCTGAACGGGATCTACGGCAATCTGCTGCGCAATGCCGGCGTACGCGTCATCGAGGCTCGTGCCCGCGTGGTGGACGCGCACACGGTGGAAGTGGGCGGCGAGGTTCTGCGCTGTCGGGAGATTCTGATTGCCACGGGCGGCTGGCCTTCCGCGCCGGATGTTCCCGGAAGCAATCTGGCCCTGAACTCGAACGACGTCTTCGCCCTGCCACGCCTGCCAGCGTCCATCGTGATCGTGGGAGGCGGGTATATCGCCGTGGAATTCGCGGGCATCTTTGCGGGGCTGGGGGTAAAGACCACCCTGGTGCATCGCGGCGCCACGCTGCTGCGAGGATTCGATTCCGAAGTCGTGGTCCATTTCCAGAATGAACTGCGGCAATACGCCGAGCTGCGGCTGGAAAGTCAGGTGAAGGCATTGCGCAGAGCAGGGGAGCACACACTCGTCACACTGCCGGATGGTGCCGAAATCGCGGCCGAACAGGTTCTGTTCGCTACCGGCCGAATGCCCAATACGGCAGGTCTCGGTCTGGAAGAAGCCGGCGTGCAGCTTGCCGCCAATGGAGCGGTCCTGGTCGACAAGCGATTCACCACCAGCGTGCCAAGCATCCATGCCGTGGGCGATGTGATCGACCGTGTCGCGCTCACGCCCGTGGCGCTCGCCGAAGGCCAGATCCTGGCCCACCGACTGTTCGGCACACCCGCACGCGAGATGAGCTATGACAATGTTCCGACTGCTGTCTTCTGCCATCCTGAGATCGCCACCGTCGGACTCAGCGAAGAGCAGGCAAGGGCAGGGGGCAGGGCCATCAAGGTGTTCCGCAGTCGCTTCACCCCCCTGCGCCATACCCTGAGCGGTCGTGCCGAGAAGGCTTTCCTGAAGCTTGTTGTCGACGCGGAGTCAGACAAGGTTCTGGGGGCACACATGCTGGGCGAAGGTGCCGCCGAGATCATCCAGGGGCTGGCCATCGCCTTGACCATGGGCGCCACCAAGGCCGATTTCGACAGAACCCTGGGCATCCATCCCAGCACCGCGGAAGAGTTCGTCACTCTGAGAACCCCATCCTGAACACGAGGACCTCACGGTGAGCAGCGACAGTCCTTCAAGACACTTTCAACTGAAAATTGAGGGCATGACCTGCGCCTCCTGTGTCGGCCGCGTGGAGAAAGCCCTGCGCGGCATGGAAGGCGTCGCATCGGCCAACGTCAACCTGGCGACAGAAACCGCCAACGTCGACGTGGCCACGAGCACGATTGCCGCCACGGATTTGATTCGCGTCATCGAGAAGGCGGGCTACGGTGCGACACTTCCCGACATCCATGCCTCGGTGGATGACAGCCAGCGTGCCTTGCAGCGCCAACGCCAGGAAGCGCTGGCAGTCTTGATCGCGGCCCTGCTGTCGACGCCGCTCGTGGTGCCGATGCTGGCGGATCTGGCCGGCTACCACTGGATGCTGCCTGGCTGGCTGCAATGGGCACTGGCGACACCGGTGCAGTTCTGGCTCGGAGCCCGCTTTTACAGCGCTGGGTGGAAAGCCGTCAGGGCCGGCGCAGGCAACATGGACCTGCTGGTGGCACTCGGCACCAGTGCCGGCTATGGCTTGAGTGTGTACGAAGTCCTGCGCACAGCAGGCACCGACATGGGGCATTTCTATTTCGAGGCTTCGGCTGTGGTGATCACCCTGGTGCTCACGGGCAAATGGCTGGAAGGTCGCGCGAAACGCGAAACAACAGCGGCCATCCGCGCACTACAGTCCTTGCGACCACAACACGCCCAGGTGCGCACCGGCAGCGCGCAAATGCTGCGTCCGATTGACGCGATCCGACCGGGTGACCAAGTCATCGTCAAACCAGGCGAGCAGATTCCTGTCGATGGCCGCGTGCTGGAAGGCAGCAGCGAAGTCAACGAAGCTATGCTGACCGGGGAAAGCCTGCCAGTGCCAAAGCACACCGGCGACAGGGTCACGGGCGGCGCGCTCAATGGCTCCGGACTCCTGGTCGTGGAAACCCTCGCGGTTGGCAGCGAGACCACGCTGTCGCGCATCATTCGGCTGGTGGAAGACGCTCAGGCGGCCAAGGCCCCCATCCAGCAACTGGTAGACAAGGTCAGCGCCGTCTTCGTGCCGAGCGTGCTGGTGCTGGCCTTGCTGACGCTCGGCTTCTGGTGGTGGTATGCCGGGGATGTCCAGCAAGCCATCCTCAACGCCGTGTCGGTGCTCGTCATCGCTTGTCCCTGCGCGCTGGGCCTTGCCACCCCGACGGCGATCATGGCCGGCACTGGCGTGGCTGCCAGCCATGGCATTCTCATCAAGGATGCCGAAGCGCTCGAATTGCTCCACAAGACCACCACGCTGGTGTTCGACAAGACGGGCACGCTCACGGAAGGCAAACCTGCACTGATCGCTGTCATTCCCGTGGGTATCGACGAGCACGAACTGCTGCGCCTGGCAGCGGCGCTGCAGCGTGGCAGCGAACATCCCCTGGCACGCGCCATGCTCTCCGTGGCAGAGGACAAGGCGCTCACGCTGCCCGAGGTCAGCAATCTGCAGGCGATTCCGGGGCGCGGCCTTGTGGCCGAAGTCGATGGCCGGACACTGCAGCTGGGCAGCAGCCGACTGCTGCAGGAACTCGGGCTGGAGCCTGGTTTGCTGCGCAGCGACGCGGAACGCCTTGAAAGCCAGGGCAACAGCATTTCCTGGCTGGCAGAGACCGGTGCCCAACCGCGCATTCTTGGTCTGTTCGCGTTTGGCGATCAGGTGCGCAGCGGCGCACGACAGGCCATGGACAGGCTGCATCTGCAAGGCATCGAGACTGTCATGCTCACGGGCGACAATGAAGGCAGTGCCAGACATGTCGCCGCCCAGCTTGGCATGGACAAGGTCTTCGCCAATGTGCTGCCGGGCGACAAGGCCAGCGTGATCAGGCAGCTCAAGTCGCCCACGTCGACCGTGGCCATGATCGGCGACGGCATCAATGATGCGCCGGCGCTGGCCAGCGCAGACATCGGCATCGCCATGGCCACAGGTTCCGATGTCGCCATGCACACAGCCGGCATCACGCTGATGCGCGGCGATCCGCTGTTGATCGGCAGCGCCATCGGCATTTCGCGCAGGACTTACACCAAGATTCGTCAGAACCTGTTCTGGGCGTTCTTCTACAATCTGATCGGCATTCCGCTGGCAGCGTCCGGATTGCTGAATCCAGTGTTCGCCGGTGCGGCGATGGCCTTCAGCAGCGTCAGTGTGGTGAGCAATGCCTTGTTGCTGCGGCGCTGGAAGCCAGAGCGGCTTGATGAAGAGAAAGATTAAATAGAGACTTCAGTGAATTGTTTTTAAAGGAATAGGATTGCGCGCGTTCTTTTTCGAGCACCTCCACTATTTCCGGTAATAAAGATTACCGGAAATAGTGGAGCGGCAAGCCTGGAGGCTACACGATGGCAGCCACCCTGCTTTCAGTTGGTTCTGGGCGGCGGCGGTGTCCAGTCACAACCCGGGCATTCAGCCGATTTGCCATGTTCGGCCAGCACGGCAAAGATGAAGTCACGCCACACGGCATTGGGCTGCCAGACCGTGTTCATGTCTGCCTTGGCTTGCTCGACAGGCACATCCTCGTAGATCACGCGATAAAGGAAGCTGAACGCCGTGGCGCGCGCATTGACCTGGCAATGCAGCAGCGTCTTCATGTCCGGCTCGCGTTGCATGGCATCGGCGAAAGCATTGAAGTCACGGGCTGTCGGATTGTTGAAATCCACTGGGATATGCAGGTAGTCCAGTCCCAGTTCCTTGATCAGCTGGTCCTCTTCCGGAATCGCCGGGCCGACTGTGCTGAACGCGATGTAGATCACCCGCTCGTAGCCCGCGTCCTTGATCAGCGGCAGCTGTTCGCGAGTGGGTTGACCGGAGCTGGAGAACATCGGGCTGTAAGACTTGTAATTGAGGATATCCCGCACACTGGGGGAATCCTGCGCCTGCACGCCGGCCGAGACGGCACTCAATGCCACACATGCACTGAACAGACTCGCTGATAGCGCCTTCCAACCTGCGTTTCGAGGTTTGCTTGAATTTCGCATGACCACTCCTTATTGATGAAAATCCGACACTGCCGTTCGACACGACGACTCCGGCGGCAGAATAGCTCAGAACACTCCGCAGCAACCAGAGCAAAGGAGCTTTGCTTTTGCCTGCGCCGCCCCCATAAGATGTCGCACGATGACAAGATCCATTGCCCCCTCCCCCCTGTTCGACACCCTGGACGAGATGCCCAATCCCTTTCGGCATCCACGTCGCAGCCTGTCCGGACTGCCGGATTCACCTCCCGACTCGGCCTTGAGCGACTATCAGTTCGCCGCGGAATTTCTCTACAGCTACCGCGGCAGCCCGGACACCTTTTCCACCTACCGGCGCGAGATCGAGCACTTCCTGCAATGGTGCTGGTGGATTGCGGGCAAGGCCGTCCCCGATATCCAGCGTGAAGACATCGAGGCCTATGTGGATTTTGCTCGCAATCCGCCGGCGGGCTGGATAGGCGAGAAAACCGTCGCACGTTTTGTGTCGCAGGAAGGCGAGCGGCGGCCCAACCCGCACTGGCGTCCTTATGTAACCACCACTGGCAGCTACTCGCTCTCACAGGCCGCATTGCAGTCCTTGTTCAGCGTCCTGAGCAGTTATTTTTCGTTCCTGATGCAGGAAAACCAGATTGCCGCCAACCCGGTGGCGCAAATCCGTCAAAAGAGCAAGTTCATCCGCAAGCACCAGTCGAGTACCCAGACACGCCGGCTGTCGCCGCTGCAATGGTCCTTCGTGATCGAGACTGCCCAGGCGCTGGCCGCAGTGGATCCTGCAGTGCACGAACGTACCCTGTTCATCATGAATGCTCTGTATGCCCTGTATCTGCGTATCTCCGAGCTGGTGGAAACCCCGCGCTGGATTCCACAGATGGGGCATTTCCAGCGCGACATCGAGGGCAACTGGTGGTTTCTGACCGTGGGCAAGGGAAACAAGGAACGCGAGATTTCCGTCAGCGACAGCATGCTCGAAGCCCTGCGGCGTTACCGTGTGTCGCGGGGACTGACACCCCTGCCCCTCCCCGGCGAAGCAACTCCGTTGATTCACAAGACCCGTGGCAATGGAGGCATCACCAGCACGCGGCAGATTCGCGGCATCGTGCAGCATTGTTTCGACGCAGCGGAAGAAAAACTGCGCAAGGACGGTTTTGCCGAAGAAGCGGACCGCCTGAGCGCTGCCACGGTGCACTGGCTGCGGCACACCGGCATTTCGGAAGACGTGAAGCATCGTCCGCGCGAGCATGTTCGTGATGACGCCGGTCACGGCTCGAGTGCCATCACCGACCGCTACATCGATGTGGAACGAGCCGAGCGCCATGCCAGCGCACGGCACAAGAAAATTCAGGAGTGAGTCTGCGTGGCCCGGGATGCCCGGCCGCCGCGGCCTGCGGCCTGGCCGCCGCGATTTAGTACTGGAAAAAAAGGCCTTGCATGGTTTATAAGACGGTAACGAAATGCTCAATCACTTGGTGCACAACGCTATGAAGACATCTGAATCGACTCTGTACCGACACTCAGAATCACGCACGCCCTCAGCGTGCCGAAAGCTGGCAGCGGCCATCAGTCTGATGCTGGCATTCAGCACCACCGGCGTCCTGGCCCAGGAGCCGGAAATTCTCAATCCGGTGCTGGATGTGAACACCCTGTTCACCCCCCTGAGCTCCGAGGAAGTCTACGGTGTCACTGCCGCCGAGCTGCTGGCGGAGCTGGAAGAGAAGCACTACTCGCGCGTGCTTTTCGACGATCTGTTTTCCGACAAGGTGTTCGACGCCTACCTCAAGGCACTCGACGGCCAGCACCTGTATTTCCTGCAGGAGGACATCGACCAGCTGTCCCTCTACAGTACTGCACTGGATGACACCCTGAAGACGGGCAATATCGACCCGGCCTTCGAGATCTACAATCTCTACCACAAGCGACTGCTGGAACGTCTCGTCTACGCCATCGACCAGGTGGAAAACCACTTGCCGTCCTACGATTTCACGCTGGACGAGACCATCGAGATCGAGCGCGAGGAATCGCCCTATGCCCTGACCACCGCCGAGCTGGACGAGCTGTGGCGCCTGCGCGTCAAGAACAGCGCCCTGAGTCTCAAGCTGGCCAATCTCGAGATAGCCGACATCCAGGAACGCCTGAGCAAGCGCTACCGTCAGCAACTCAATCAGGTGCTCAAGACCAACAACCGTGACGTGTTCCAGTCCTATCTGGCCACCGTCGCCAGCACCATCGACCCGCACACCAGCTACTTCTCGCCGCGCGACTCCGAGAACTTCAACATGGGACTGCGTCTGTCCCTGCAAGGCATCGGCGCCCAGCTGACCACTGAGGACGAGTACACCAAGGTGGTGGAGCTCATCAAGGGCGGCCCGGCCGAGCGTGGCAAGGAGCTCAAGGCGGGTGATCGCATCATCGGCATCGCCCAGGGCGTGGATGGAGAGATGAAGGATGTCATCGGCCTGCGCCTGGATGACGTGGTGGATCAGATCCGCGGCGAGAAAGGCACCGTCGTGCGCCTGAACGTGATCCCGGCAGAAGCCACGGGTGAGACCCAGGCACACGTGGTCGCCATCACGCGCGACACCGTGAAACTGGAAGACCAGTCCGCCAAGAAGGAAGTGCTGGAAGTCACCTACAACGAAGGCATCTACAAGGTGGGCATCATCAAGCTGCCCACCTTCTACTTCGATTTCGAGGCGGCGGCCGCCGGTCAGACCGATTACAAGAGCTCCACGCGTGACGTGAAGCTGCTGCTGGAGGAACTCAAGGCAGAGGGCGTGGACGCCGTGGTCATGGATCTGCGCGACAATGGCGGAGGCTCCCTGACGGAGGCCAACGACCTGGTAGGTCTGTTCATCGACACCGGCAATACCGTGCAGATCCGCTACTCCGGTCTGCGCAACGGTTTCGTCCGCGCCTATGGTGATGGCAATCCCGAAGTGACCTACGACGGCCCGCTGGGCGTGCTCGTCAATCGTGCCAGTGCGTCTGCTTCCGAGATATTCGCCGGGGCGATTCAGGACTACCAGCGCGGCATCATCCTGGGCGGCCAGACCTTCGGCAAGGGCACTGTGCAGGAAATCATTCCGATGGAATATGGTCAGGTGAAGCTCACCCGCTCCAAGTTCTATCGCATTTCCGGCGCCAGCACCCAGCATCGCGGGGTGGTGCCGGACATCCTGTTCCCGGATCGGTACCAGGCCATCAAGGAAATGGGTGAAAGCAATCTTGATGGTGCCCTGCCCTGGGATACCGTGCGTCCTGTGGAATTCAACACCTACTTTCCGATCAAGGACATCCTGACGGATCTGCAGGTCAAGCATGACGAGCGCGTTGCAAACGACCCGGACTTCATCTATCTGGCAGAGCAGATCGAGCGTTCACGCGAGATGCGCGAACGCACCTTGCTTTCGTTGAATGAGTCCACTGTGCGCAAGGAGCGTGACGACAACCGTCTGGCAGAGTTCAACGCCAACAACATGCGTCTTTTCTTGAAGGGGCTGCCGATGGAGGAATGGACGGAACCGACCGAGGAAGAACTCGATCCGGATGCCGTCGCCGCCGTCACTCCCGAGGAAACGGACGAAGAAGAGGCAAATCAGGAAGACGATCCGCTGCTGGTGGAAAGCAGCTACATCCTGATCGACATGGCCCAGATGCTGGGCAGCCCGATGACGGCAGACGCTGTCAGCACTTCCGGCAATCTGAACGCTTCCAACCTCTGATCGCAGCGCTCCGCGCGCTGCCCACCAATGAAAAGGCCCTCTCGCAGAGGGCCTTCTTGTTTGCGCGGGATGTGCGGTGAACCGCCTCAGGTACCGAGACGGTAGCGCAGCTTGATCACCAGTTCGCTGCCCAGCGGGTTCTCCCATGAATTGTCGAACAGCTCATCGAAGGCCATCAGAGCACTGCGTCGGTTATCCCCCTTGGTGTAGACGATGAACAGGTCCGACAAGGGCGCGATCTGCCAGCGATAACGCAGCTGGAAGTTGAGCTGGGACAGGCCGAAACTGTCCGATGGCCCGGCTGGCTTGCTGGCCAGTTTCACCAGATCTCGGTTCTTGGTCGGCAGATGCGAGGGCAGCGTGTAGAACTCGTCTTCTTCGGCCTCGATTCCCACCCACTGCAGCGCCATGCTCAGTTGCTGACGTGCGGTCAGGAAGTAATCCATGCTCATGTCGAAACGCCATTGATCGGCCTGGAAGGTCGTGAAGTTCTGGCGCTCCTGATGCAGCAGCCAACCATCACGATCGTCGTAGCTCACTTCCGTGTTGAAGGCGATATTGTCGCGGGGCCGCCAGTTGATGCCGGCGTTCACGCCCTTGCTGTTGCCGCCCTCGAACTCGCCGGAGGTGTTCATGCCGACGGTGTAACTGATGGTTCTGGCCGTGTTGGTCTGATAGCTGAGGTTGAAATTGTTGCGCTCGGCCGTGGCGAAGGTGCCGTTGCCGAAGCTGTTCTGATCGTCGTAGCGCTTGGGGAAATGCTGCAGGCCCACGTTGACGCGGGCCAGATTGTTCAGCGTGATGTTCGCTGCCAATACCGGGAAGGCATTGTTGGTGCGATCACCCGCTGCATTCTCCTCATAGCGCAGGAACGGATTGAAACGAAAATTGCGCACCAGCTTGAGATCGGATTTCACCCATTCGAAGCGGTACCACAGCTCGCGCGAATCGTTGCGCTCCTGGAAGCCGAAGTCATTGACGTGGAACTTCTCGTCCAGATACGTCATCTGCAGTGTGTGGCGAAGGCCCTGACGCGGGGTGTAGACGATGTCGGCGAAGGCACCTTTGCCCTGCCCGCGCTCGTCGGTGTCCGTGGAAATGATCTGGCCGTCCACATTCCAGCGACCGCCGGTCATCAGGTAGTGAAAATCAACAGCATGCACTTCGGCGTCGGATTCGGGATGCTGTACCAGCGAGCCCATGTAACCCAGACCTCGATAGGCAGCTCCATTGCTGTCCTCGTAGATCATGCGGAAGGTGCCGAAATCGCGACCGTCCTGAGAAAAACGGCGTCCACCGGCGGCGAAATCGCTCTCGTCTTCCACGGCAGTCATGACGCCATAGCGCACTGCCCCCACCTGCCCTGTCATCTTCACCGCCCCCAGCAGATCTGCGGGCCGAATACGCTCACGCGTGGGCAACGTCACGCCTGCAGGCAACTGCGGCGCGCGTGGCCTGGCGCCGATCCGTCGGGTGTTGACGATGGACAGGCGCTTGCCGTTCGCGCCCGTGGAGCGTGGGGTGGTGTTGAATATCTCCTGGCCTTCCTGGAAGAACAGTCGCTTCTCGGGGAAAAAGGTCTCGTTGGCGGTGAGATTGACGACCACGTTGTCCGATTCGGTCGAACCAAAATCGGGATTCACGGCGGCAGTCATCTGGAAATTGCTCGATGGCCTCCAGAACACATCGAAGCCCGCCTTGTAGCGCGTGTCGCTGTCGATCTCGTCGAACGTGGATGACGCGTACGGGAACACGCTCCACTGCTGTCTGACGTCGACCCCTTCAAGCTGCAGATGCGGCAGATTGCTCATGAAAATCGAGTCGGATTCCGGAATCGGTGGCCAGGCCCAGGTCTGATTGAGATGAGCCACCTTGCGTTCCGTGTACACGCCGATCTGACGGACGCCATCCTCGCGCGGCATGGCCATCTGCCCCCAGGGCACGAAGAATTCGGCAGACCAGCCGGTGGCCGTCTGTGCCGTGGCGCCGTACCAGGCGCCGTCCCACTGCGTAGAGTACTGTCGCTCCGGCAGAATGGTGCCGTCAGCCTGATTGTCACCGAGGGCCAATGTCATCCAGTAACCGAAGAGCCCTTGCCCGGAAGTGTCCAGTGTCATCGACACGGTATCGCGATTGATGGCCAGATTGTCGCGCGTGCTGATGCGTTGCACGATGCTGTCGGCCGGCTGATCCATGTCGAAGGAGACGTAGAGCCCGCGCTCGGTGTAGAAGAAACGCACCCGTGTGTCATGCGGCACCTCTGCCAGCGTGTCCGGGTCGATCACACGCATCTGATTGATGGGCTCGATACGGCCCCACACAGATTCGTCGAGCCGACCATCAACGTCGACATTGGCCACGTCGTGATCCAGCTGCTGCAGCGTGATGTTCTGCTGACCGTTCAAATTGACCTGTACAGGATTTGCGGTGGCGGGAGCATTCTGAGCGTTGAGGGAGGTGGAACTGGTCAGGCAGGCAATGACAGCCGGAATAACAGTACGGTAATTCAAACGCGTCACCTTGTATGTTCTTGTTGAAAACGCTGAGCGGGGGCTATCTCAGACGAGAAGAGGGCAAGGATAAACGGCGAAATTTTCGGCGTCCACCAAAGTGACCTATTGTCACATTCTGCGTGTCAGGGCAACGCGGGACAAGCATCGCCCAGATAGCCGCCGCCACCGCAATAGTCCAGATGCTGCAGTTGAATGTGCAGCCCATCAGGATCCGAAAAATACAGCTCCGGTGTGCCACTTTCTGCACCGCCGCGATTGGGCATGCGCATGCTTACCCAATGCGACAAGGCCGGTGTCACGGCGGGCTCGGCGCGAGCACTCAAGCCGAACTGCGTGAGCGTTGCGAGAATGCGTTCGACGTCGAAGTTCTCCACACTCAGACTCACATGATCGATGCGCGCGGGTGTCTGTGGCGCTGTGTCCTGAGAACCCCCTACGAACATCAGGAACTGCCTGCCGTCGCCGACCCCGATCGTGGGCATGGTCGGCCCTTGATAGGACTGATACTGCAGACCGAAAAGGTTCCTATGGAACTGATTGGCAGCGGGGGCATTGGTCATGTAGTTGGTGAAATGGTTGATGTCGTTCAGTTGCAGCAGTCCTGGCGCCGGCGCCGATTCCGGCGTCGCACAGCCCCCGATGGTTCCGCACCAGGTTGGCGCACACAATTGCAAAAGCAGGCCTTCACGATCCGTCAGGAACACACCAGCCTCGGGCGAGCCGGCGCGCCAGAATTGCAGCGCGGCGCTCAGCAGGTCGGTCGAGGATGCCGGCGTAGCACGCTCACGCAAGCCCTGCGCCGTGAGCGAGGCCATCATGGCGTCCACTGACATGTCAGGAACACTCAGCCCAATATGCCCAATGCCGGGAGTCTCGCCAGGCTGACATTCCTGCAGCGTGAGAAACCGGGGGCCTTCCCCGACTCGCAGACTCACGGCGCCTGCATCCCGCGCCAGTATCGGCATTCCGAACAGAGCCTGATAGAAATTCACGGAACGCTCGAGGTCAGTCACACGCAGTGTGAAACAGTGCAGCTTGCTGACGCGAATGGCCTGAGCGACACCCTGGGCCTGCATGCGCAAGGACACTGGACTGAGCGCCAGAAGACACAACAATTGCCGGCGCATGCGGCTGTGAGGAGTAGACAATTCGGCGCTGTGGCGGGTGTATTCGACTGTTCTTTTCATTATCATCCCCTCGCAATGGAATCGACAGGTTCTGCAACGCAGGCGGCCTGACTATAACGTGCCGCGACGCGCTCACACAATGGACTGGCGTGCGGCGCATTCGCCTCAACCCTACATCAATCCGGACATCATCATGCATTCTTCACGTCATTCGATCTGGCGCTCATCCGCCGTTCGTGTGCTCGCCGCTGGCGGCCTCCTCAGTCTCTGCGCGCTCGTTCAGGCGCAGACCACACTCATCACCGATGTCAACGGCTATACGGTGAATGCGAACCGCGAACTGGTCCGCTTCGAGGCCGTGCAATTCACGGGCAGCACCATAGATCGCGTGTATGCCACGGGTGAGGCCCTGCCCCAGAATGCAGACATCGTGGTGATTGATGGCGAAGGCAAGACATTGCTGCCCGGGCTGATCGATGCCCACGGACACATCCTGAGTTACGGACTGAGCCTTCTGCGCGTCGACCTCACCGGCACCCGCTCTGAGCAGGAAGCCGTCGAGCGCATCCGCGCGTTTCAGCTGGCGAATGGCAATCTGCAATGGATTCAGGGCCGTGGCTGGAACCAGGTGCTTTGGGACAGCAACGCATTCCCCTCTGCCGCAAGCCTGGACGAATACTTCGGTGACACACCGGTCTGGCTCAGTCGAGTGGATGGCCATGCAGGCTGGGCCAATTCGGCTGCCATGGAACTGGCAGGAGTGAATGCGGCCACGGTGGACCCGGCAGGCGGGCAGATCATTCGCGATGCGGAAGGCCGTCCAACCGGCACCTTCGTCGACAATGCCATGGATCTGATCACGGCCAACATCCCGGCACTGAGTCTGGACGAGCAGGTGTTCGCCCTGCGTCGTGCGCTTTACTCACTCAGCGCTCAGGGGCTGACGAGCGTGCACGATGCGGGTGTGTCCGCTCGCACGGTCGACGCCTACAAGCGCCTGCTGGAGGAAGGTCCCCTGCCTGTGCGAGTGAATGTCATGCTCGGCGCCGGCGATCCCCAACTGCCGGAGCTGCTGGCGGCAGGCCATTTCGCGAGCGCCGACGGCACTCTGACCATCAACAGCATCAAGATCTCGGCCGACGGAGCCCTGGGCAGCCGCGGTGCCGCTCTCATCGAGGACTACAGCGACATGCCCGGGCATCGCGGCCTGTTGCTGCTGGAGCCCGAAGAACTCTACGCCACCATGGAACAGGCGATGAAAGCGAACTTCCAGGTCAATATCCACGCCATTGGCGACAACGCCAACATGCTGGTGCTCGACCACTTCGCCGCGCTGATTCCGGCGACAAACACGCGCGACAGGCGCCATCGTGTGGAACATGCCCAGGTGCTGCGCTACGAGGACATCCTGCGTTTTGCCGAGCTGGGCGTGATTCCCTCCATGCAGTCCACGCATGCCACCAGTGACAAGAACATGGCCCAGGACCGCCTGGGCGAGATCCGCATCCAGGGCGCTTATGCCTGGCGCAAGTTGCTGGACGCCGGCACGATCATCGCCAACGGCTCGGATTTCCCTGTCGAGTCACCGAATCCTTTCTACGGGCTGCATGCCGCCATCACACGGCAGGATCACGACAATCAGCCCCCCGGCGGCTGGTTCCCGGAAGAGCGCATGACGCCGGAAGAGGCACTGGCGAGCTTCACCATCGACGCGGCCTTTGCCGGCCACCAGGAAACGCTCCTCGGCACGCTCGAGCCGGGCAAGGCCGCTGACTTCATCCTCATCGATCAGGACATCTTTGCCGACGCGCCCAGCGAGATCTGGAAGGCGACTGTGGCTCAGACCTGGGTGAACGGACAGCGCATCGTCGCGCCGTGATCCGCTCTCTCACTCCCCGGCAGCGCGGTGTTCGAGCAACAGCCCGACACTGCGCTCCGGCAGCTCTCCCAGCACCGATTCGCGCTCTGCCATCTGCTTGAGATGCAGGTCGAGAAACGCCGTCACGTAGTGCGCCAGGATATTGTTGCTGCGCACGCTGTCCCACACCGGATCGGCATAGTGCCCCGCCCCTGACTTGTCGGCTGTCTGCAGGATCTCCTGCGGCAGCGGGATGGGTGCGGCCACACTGTGCCCCCCATTCACGAAGCTGAGCAGAACGCGCTCGGCTCCCGTGGTGTTCTCGAAGATCGCTCGGGTGCCGTTCTCGTATCCGGCCGTGCTGTCCACGGTGCCGGCCACGAAGAGCACGGGCAGGCGTATGGCGGCGAGCGTCTCGGCGTTGAAGTAGCCGGAGTTCATGCCCCAGGGAGCAATGGCGACGCCTGCCTTGAAACGCGGGTCGAGCGTCTGTCGATACGTCGAGCTGGCATCGGTGTGCTCTCGCAGCAGACCAAGGGGCGGTGCGCCAACGGCCTCGATCATGGCCTCGTTGTAGGCAGCACCCAGATTGTTGAGCAGCCCGTAGCCGCCCATGGAAAAGCCGATCAGACCGGCCTGGTCGGCATCGACGATGCCCTGCAGGAAATTGCCGTCACTCTGCGCGGCTGTCGCCAACGCCTGCAGCACGAAGCGTTGATCCGGCGCCCGGTTGTAGAGCGTGCTGGCAAAGGCCTGCTGGTTGCGGTAAGTGCTGTCGGTATGGTCGATGGAGGCCACGACGTAGCCCTTACTCGCCAGGTTCTCGCCAAGATGGCTCATCAGATAGCGATTGCCTGGATAACCATGCGAGAGAATGACTAGCGGGAATGCGCCCTGCCCCTGCAGCGGCTCGGCATCGCGTTGCGCGGAGCCGTGCAGCCGGGCCAAGACCTCGAGATTGCGGGTCTCGGTGAGGTATTGCGTGCCTGTCGCACCCTGCTGCACGACAGCCGGGTACCACACCTCCACCGTCAGGGGGCGCTCATGCCGCACGACACTGCCGCGCTCGAGCGTGCCGAGGACATCGACCCGATCGGGATCGCGCAATTCCAGTGTTCTCACCCCCACCGCCAGCGGGCCCGGCAGCGCGAGCGGCGGCGCGTCGTGGCGAATCAGATCGATGCGATTGGACAGAACAGCGCCCTGCTCGGCCCCTGTGGCCACCATCGGGAGCAGGCAGAAAAGCAGTGCGGCAGCGTGTAGACGTTTCATTCTTTCTCCTGTGTGAAAAACAAACGCCCCGAACCAGAGGACTGATTCGGGGCGCGGACTGTCATGGCCAACTGTCGGCTCAGGGCAGCGCGTAGACCACCAGCTGGGCCGGTGTGCTACGGCCGCCGACAAACAGGCCGAGGTATTGCTTGCCTTCATGTTCGTAAGTGAACGGCAGACCAGTCTGGTTGTCAGGCAGTTCCATCAGGTGCACCAGGTCGCCGGTTTCCTTGTTGAAGGCGCGCATTCTCGGCATGGCATCGGCGGTCCCGATTCCCTCGGCAACGAACAGCAGGGACTTGGTCAGCAGAACACCGGAACGGGTCGGAATGCCTGTCGGAGGCAGATCGACACCCTGCAGGAGCGGGTGGTTCGCAATGCGCTCGGGCGTGTCGGCGTTGGGAATCCACCACAGATGCTCACCGGAGTTCATGTCGATGGCGGTCACGCGGCCATAGGGCGGCTTGACCACTTCCAGACCTTCGATGCGAGGAATTCGCACGCCGGTGCCCTGACTGAAGTCGATGTCCGAAGCCGGGTTCTTGGCCAGAGACAGCGACTGCAGCTGGGTGCGGGAGGGAATGTAGAGGATGCCGGTTTCCGGATCGATGGCGGACCCTTCCCAGTTCGCGCCCCCGGTGGAGGACGGCAGACTCAGCAGACCACGTGTGCCATCAGCCGCATCCGATGTGGACGGCGGCGTGTACAGATTCGGGCTGAGACGGAAGCCGGCAATCGCTTCCAGCGCCTTGGCACGCAGCTCGGGCGTGAAGTCGATCAAGTCGTCCTCAGTGAAGCCCTGACGGTCGAAGGCGGCAGGCCGTGTCGGGAACGGCTGGGTGAGCGAATACCACTCACCAGGCACGTCGCCGGCTGGCACCGGACGCTCCTCGATCGGCCAGATCGGTTCGCCGGTCTCGCGGTCAAAGGCGTAGACGAAGGACTGCTTGGTCACGGACATCACGACCTTGCGGCCATTGGGCAGATCCACCAGGATCGGGGCCGCGGGGACGTCCCAGTCCCAGATGTCGTGATGAATGAATTGATAATGCCACGCGCGCTCACCTGTCTTGATGTCCAGGGCCACAAGGCTGCTGGAGAACAGGTTGGAGCCAGGGCGATCGCCGCCGTAATAGTCACCAGTCGGGTCTTCCACGGGCAGATAGACATGGCCCAGTTCCGGATCGCCTGACATGGGCGCCCACACGCCGGCGTTGCCGGTGTATTCCGCGCTGTTCTCGAGCCAGGATTCCGCACCGAACTCAGTGGGCTCGGGAATGGTGTGGAAGGTCCACAACAGTTCGCCGGTGTGCACGTCGAAGCCGCGGATATCGCCCTTCACATTGGACTTGGCGCGCGGACGGCCGCCTGTGGCATGGGCCGCACCGACGACGATCACGTCGTTCATGACGAAGGGCGGGGCCGAGGCGCCGATATCGATGCTGTCAAAGCGCTCATCCTCGGCATTGCGCAGGCCCACCATCAAATCGACGATGCCATTCTCGCCAAAGGCCGGATCGGGGACTCCCGTCTCGGCATCCAGCGCCACCAGGTGATAGCCCGGAGTGATGTCGAAGATGCGCTTCTTGTCACCATCGCGCCAATAAGCCACACCGCGCCCTGCACCCTTGCGCGGCGCATTGTCGAACCGAGCTCCCTCCTCCGGGCGCCACAGCCAGAGCACTTCACCCGTGGTGGCATCCAGCGCCACGACGTTGCGGGTCACCCCGACGTTGGCGTAGAGAGTGCCGTCGATCTCGAGGGGAGTGGAAGGGTTGGTGAAATCCGAGGAGGGACCGAAATTCTGTGTCGTGAAGCGCCAGGCGATTTGCAGAGAGGCCACATTGTCTGCATTGATCTGATCGAGGGGGGAATAGCGCTGGGAGAATTCGTTGCCGTGATAAACGGGCCAATCCCCGTTGTCGACGCTGGTACCCGACTGACTCAAAGCCAGCGGTGCACAGGCAATAGCGCTGGCCGTGACAATGACTCGTGAAACAACCTTTAATGCCGTACTCATCTTGGACGCTCCTGATAAGGCTTGATTTTTGTTATTAGCGATACAGCTGCTGCCTGCCCCGGGAGACTAACGTATTGAGGCGCGGAATTCAAAAGCCGTGTGCTGCCGACATGAGCATGTCGCCATGAGATGTGATAACAGGAGTAATTTGAACTTGCCGCGATGGCAGGGAGAGGATTGGCGGAGGGGGAGAGATTCGAACTCTCGAAGGGCTCACACCCTCGCCGGTTTTCAAGACCGGTGCATTCAACCGCTCTGCCACCCCTCCGCGACGGGGGCCAATCTTACTGGAAAAAGTGCCTCAGTCAACCAGAGTTTCACAAGCTCGCGCCCGGCTGGAGTCGAGATTGCTTTTGAAGACTTGCAAGGTATGATTGCCTGTGCCGGTCTGATGGGCCAAGGATATTGAATTGGCGAGAGATTGACGCCATATCCCTGACGGCAGGAGCTGATGACCTGAAGCCCTTGCAGTCTTGTTCGCGGACTTCAACAGCAAGGCAATACAACCACGGAGATCACTATGAGTCAGTTTGATGTAATGGATGTGGCGCGTACCGGCGAATCGGTGCTCGCAGTCAACAAGGTTCTCAAGAACACCTACATGCTGCTGGGCATGACACTCGGCTTCAGCGCATTGATGGCTTTCGTGAGCACCAATGCTGCGCCCATGAACATCTGGATGTACATCATTGGCGTTTACGGATTGCTGTTCGCAACCCATGCACTGGCAAGAAGTGCCTGGGGTCTTCTGACCATGTTCGCTTTCGCCGGCTTCATTGGTTATGGCACGGGCCCGCTCATTGGCGCTCTCATGTCCACCAGTGCCGGCAGTCAGGTGGTGACCACCGCTCTGGGCGGCACCGCGTTCATTTTCCTGGGCTTGTCCGGCTACGCACTGATTTCACGCAAGGATTTCTCGTTCCTGAGCGGCTTCATCACTGCGGGAATGTTCGTGTTGCTGGCCGCGATGATTCTCGGCATATTCGTGAAGATTCCTGCTCTGCAGCTGGCCATTTCCGTTGGCTTCATGCTGTTCTCCAGCGCGATCATCCTGTACCAGACAGGTGAGATCGTGAATGGCGGCGAACGCAATTACATTCTCGCCACGATCACGCTGTTCGTGTCGATCTACAACCTCTTCATGAGCCTGATCCACCTGCTCACCGCTTTCTCCGGCGAGGAATAAGCGAGACAACAGGCCTACTGCCCGAAGCCCCGACCCGCGTCGGGGCTTTTTTGTTTGGGACCCGCCGTCATGGATTGTCCGTCGTGAAATTCACCATCGTTCTGCATGCCGCCCCCTACACCTCGCAGGCCTCGCTGAGCGCCCTGCGTTTCGCGCAGGCGTCTCTCGCAGCAGGTCACGAGATCGTGCGTGTGTTCTTCTATTACGATGGCGTGCACAACACCAATGAGTTCAGTGCGGCACCTCAGGACGAGCTCGATCTCGTCGAGGCGTGGAGCACGCTGCTGCAGGAACACGGCATCGATGCCGTGACCTGTGTGTCCTCCTCGATCAAGCGCGGCATCATCGACACCCGTGAAGCCCGGCGCCATGACCGTCAGGGTCACAATCTGCGTGCGCCTGCCGTGCTCTCCGGCCTCGGTCAACTGGTGGATGCCAGTCTCGCCTCCGACCGCACGATCAGTTTCGGAGCATGACCATGGACACTGCGCCCGTGCAGAAGCAGTTCACCTTCCTCGCTCGTCGCTCCCCTTATGGCAGTGGCCACGCACGTGCCATGCTCGACATGGTGCTGGCCACCGCTGTATTTGACCAGAAGGTCACGCTGATCTTCCTGGATGACGGCGTGCTGCAGTTGCAAAGGAATCAGGCCGCAGCAGGCATCGGCGCCAAGGATCTCGGAGCTGCACTGGGCGTGCTGCCCCTTTACGACATCCAGCAGATATTCGTGGATGGGCAGTCCCTGCAATTGCGCGGCATGTCACCGCAAGAGCTGGCCATTCCCGCTACGGTCTGTGACAGCGCCCGCATCAGCCAACTGCTGCATGAATCCGATGTGGTATTCACCCTGTGAGCACACTGCATACCGTCAACAAGCCTTCCTGGAACAGCGACCTGCTGGCGTCCTGTCTGCGTGTCGCGAGCGCGGCAGACACACTCCTGCTCATTGAGGACGGCATCTACAATGTCCGCACGCTCGCGGCACTCGCGGCCGCACTGGAGATTCCAGTGAATCAGCTTCAAATCTGCGTGCTGCGCGATGATTTGCTGGCCCGGGGCATGGCGCAAAGCGAGCTGCCGGCCGATATCACGGCAGTCGATCAGGCAGGCTTCGTCGCGCTGGTGTGTCGGCATCAGCAATCGGTGCACTGGTTCTGATGGCTGCGCGAGAGCATGAGGCTGTGTGCCATCTGTTGCTGCCTGATCAGCGCCGCGTCGCGCTGGACGAGGATGGATACTTGCGCTCTCTTACGGACTGGAACGAAACCGTTGCCGCCCTGCTCGCGCGCGAAGCCGGCATCGAATTGACACCGGCGCACTGGGAAGTCCTGCACCTGCTGCGCCAGTTTCATGCACGCTTCGGCCTCTCGCCGGCCATGCGACCGCTGGTGAAATTTGCCGCTCAGACGCTGGGTCCGGAGAAAGGCCGCAGTGTCTATCTGCTGTCACTCTTCCCAGGCAACGCCGCCCTGCTGGGCGCCAGAATCGCTGGCCTGCCGCGACCAGAGAACTGTTTCTGAGCCGGATGCGCCCTGGCCAGCGGAGCACTTTCTGCTATCATTCGCGCGTTTTTCATTCACCTGCAGACCCTCTTGCCCACTCACAGGAAACCCCTCGATGAACTCTGCCAGAAGCCTTGCTGACCGCGTTCTTGCCATCAACAACGACCTGCCCATCCGCACCGACAAACCCGTGCACAGTGGCAAGGTCAGGTCCGTCTACTGGCTGACCGACAAGGACAGCAGACGGTTGATCGCGGAGCGCGGCTACGCGGTTGCCCCGGACGCCCCGTTGGCCATCATGGTCATCAGTGATCGCATTTCGGCCTTCGACTGCATCTGGCATGGCGAGGGCGGCCTCAATGGCGTCCCCGGCAAGGGCGCTGCCCTGAACGCGATTTCCAACCACTGGTTCGGCCTCTTCAAGCAGCAGGGTCTGGCCGACAGTCACATTCTGGAGATTCCGCACCCGTTCGTCTGGATCGTGCAGAAGGCACGCCCGGTGATGATCGAGGCCATCTGCCGGCAGTACATCACGGGCTCCATGTGGCGCTCCTACAGCAAGGGCGAGCGCGAATTCTGCGGCATCACCCTGCCCGACGGTCTGAAGAAGGACCAGCGTCTGCCCGAGCTGCTGATCACGCCCTCCACCAAGGGCATCCTGCGTGGCATTCCGGGCGTTCCAGAATCCGACGATGTGAACATCACGCGCGAGGATATCGAGCGCAACTATGCGGCCTTCAATTTCCGCAATCTGCAGGACATCGATTTCTACGAGAAACTGCTGCGTGAAGGCTTCGGACTCATCAGCACGGCACTGGAGAAGATCGACCAGGTCTTTGTCGACACCAAGTTCGAGTTCGGCTACGTGACCGACAGAAACGGGCAGGAAAAGCTGATCTACATGGATGAAGTCGGCACCCCCGATTCTTCACGCATCTGGGACGGCCCGTCCTATCGGAACGGTGAGGTGATCGAGAAATCCAAGGAAGAATTCCGCCAGCAGCTGCTGAGTCATTTCCCCGACCCGGACATCCTGCTGAACAAGGATCGCATGCCGGAGCGCAGCGCCCTGGCGCGAGACAATGCGCTGCCAGAGGAGATTCTGCTGCAGGTCTCACACACCTACCTGGATATCGCCGCGAAGATCGTCGGTCACCGCATCGAGCTGTCCGACAACCCGCGCCAGGAAATCATCGACGTCCTGCGTCGGGACTACGACCTGATCGTCTGAGGCTCCCCCTCAGCGCCCTGCTGCCTGCGTATCGGAGCCCACGACCAGGGCTTCGGTGCGGAACCAGGCATAGCGCGACTGCAGAGCCACGACACGTCCGACAATGATGATGGTGGGCGCCTGCACCGAATGACTGCGGACCAGCTCCGGCATCGTCACGAGATTGCCCGTCAGCACCTTCTGATTCGCCGTGGTGCCCTGCTGCACCAGCGCCACCGGCATGTCCTCGGCCATGCCATGAGCCAGCAACTGCCGGCAGATCTCTCCCAGCCCGACCAGCCCCATGTAGAACACCACTGTCTGGTTCTCGCGCGCCAGCTCCGGCCAGTCCAGATCCAGCGAGTCGTCCTTGAGATGCCCGGCCACGAAGCGCACGGACTGCGACCAATCACGATGAGTCAGTGGAATGCCGGCATAACAGGCACATCCAGACGCGGCGGTGATGCCCGGAATCACCTGGAACGGGATGCGTTCCTGCGCCAGACGATCAATCTCCTCGCCCCCGCGCCCGAAGATGAAGGGATCACCGCCTTTCAGGCGCAGGACACGGTTGCCTTCCCGTGCGAGACGCACCAGCAGCTCGTTGATCTGCTCCTGCGGCAAGGTGTGATTCGAACGCTCCTTGCCCACATGAATCTTCTCGGCGTCCGGGCGCACGCGCTGCAGGATCTCGGGAGACACCAGCCGGTCATACAGCACGACATCCGCTTCCTGCATTAACCGCAAAGCCTTGAGCGTCAGCAGGTCGGGATCGCCCGGGCCCGCCCCCACCAGAAATACCTCGCCACGGATATCCAGTTGGTCGGCCTGGGAAAGTTGCAGCTCCAGATGCCGGCGCGCCTCGTCCTCGCGTCCGGCCAGCACCATTTCCTGGAACGGCCCGGACAGCAGGTTTTCCCAGAAGCGCGTGCGCCGCTTGAAGTCACTCACCACGGACTTGACGCGGCCGCGATAGCTGGCGAGCAGCAGGCCGAGACGCCCGTAGGCCGCCGGAATGATGGTTTCCAGCTTTTCCTTGAGCTTGCGGGTGAGAATGGGCGAAGCGCCGCCGCTGGAGATGGCGATCACCACCGGTGATCGATCGACGATCGCCGGCACGATGAAACTGCACAGCGAAGGCTTGTCCACGACATTCACGGGCAGGCCACGCGCCTTGGCCCCAACGGACACCGCCGCATTGACCTCTTCGTCATCGGTGGCAGCCACCGCCAGAAAGACGCCGTCGAGATCATTTTCCTGGAATTCGCGCAGGCACAACTCACCGGCGCCGGCGATCACCAGCGCCTCGAGTTGCGGTTCGATGGCCGGGGCCACAACGCGCAGGCGCGCGCCGGCGCGATCCAGCAGCACCGCCTTGCGATACGCGACTTCGCCGCCGCCCACGACCAGGCAGTGCTGGGCGCGGACGTTCAGGAATACGGGCAGAAACTGCATGGCAGACGCCTCCGCAGAAAAAGGTGCAGACGGATCGTCCCGGCTTCAGACAAGGCGATCCAGTCCACCCATGTAGGGACGCAGAACCTCGGGAATGGTGACGCTGCCGTCCTCATTCTGGAAGTTCTCCAGGATGGCGACCAGCGTGCGGCCGATGGCCAGTCCCGATCCGTTCAAGGTGTGCAGCAATTCGGGCTTGCCGGTTTCCGGATTGCGCCAGCGCGCCTGCATGCGTCGCGCCTGGTAGTCCTCGAAGGTGCTGCAGGAGGAGATTTCCCGGTAGCAGTGCTGCGAGGGCAGCCACACTTCCAGGTCGATGGTGCGCGCGGCACTTGAGCCCATGTCGCCGCCACACAGAAGCATGGCGCGGTACGGCAGGCCAAGGCGCTGCAGCACCTTCTCCGCATGGGAAGTCAGAGCTTCCAGCGCGGCGTCGGACTCCAGCGGACGCACCATCTGCACCAGTTCGACTTTCTCGAACTGATGTTGGCGAATCATGCCGCGCGTGTCACGCCCGTAGCTGCCCGCCTCACTGCGGAAACACGGCGTGTGGCAGACGAACTTCATTGGCAGGTCTTCCGCCGCCACGATGCTGTCGCGCACCAGATTGGTGACGGGCACTTCGGCCGTGGGGATGAGGTAATACTCGTTCTCGCCCTCAAGCCGGAACAGGTCCTCGGCGAACTTCGGGAGCTGACCGGTGCCCAGCAGTGAGTCGCGGTTCACGATGTAAGGGGTGTAGACCTCCTGATAGCCGTGCTCGCCGGTATGCAGGTCGAGCATGAACTGGATCAGGGCCCGGTGCAGTCGCGCGGTGCTGCCGTGCATCACCACGAAACGCGCTCCGGTGAGCTTGGTCGCCGCAGGAAAATCCAGCGAACCCAGCGCCTCGCCCAGCGCGACATGGTCTTTCGGCTCCCAAGCGAACTCGCGCGGGGTACCCCAGCGACGCAGCTCCACGTTGCCGTGTTCATCGCGCCCCTCGGGCACACTCTCCTGGGGCACGTTGGGAATGCGCATCAGCAAGTCATTGAAGGCGTCCTGCACCTCGGCCAGTGCCTTCTTGTTCTGCTCAAGGGAATCGCCCAAGTCGGCCACAGCCGCCAGCAGGGGCGCGACATCCTGACCTGCCGCCTTGGCCTGGCCTATCGCCTTGGAACGCACATTGCGTTCGTTCTGCAGCTTTTCGGTTTCCTGCTGCAGTTCGCGACGGCGCACATCGAGCGCGTTGACCTGGGTGATGTCGAGGTCGAAGTGTTTCTTCTTGAGCAGTGCCGCCAGTTTTTCAGGTTCTGTGCGCAACCATTTCGGATCCAGCATGGAGTCAGTAGTTCCTTGAGCGTGAGTCAACCATTCATGTAAGTCAGAGGGCGCGCATCAGCAGCATGCCCAGCCACGCCCCGGCCAGACACAGCAGCACGCTGCCTGCGACATAGCCCAGCGCCGGCAGCCAGCGCCCGTCCTGCAAGAGCAGCAGGGTGTCTAGCGAAAACGTCGAGAACGTGGTGAAGGCCCCCAGATAGCCCACCACCAGCAGGCCGCGCCACTGCTCGCTCAGCAGCAGCCGCTCGCTGATGAGCACGTAGAGCACGCCGATCACCACAGAGCCGAGCAGATTCACCAGCGCGGTTCCCCAGGGAAAGCGCGTGCCGGCCAGCGCGCCGATCCAGAGCATCAGCCAGTAACGGGAGACCGCGCCCAGCGCGCCTCCCACGGCCACGGCGAGAGAATACACCATCAGGGCGCCTTCCTGTTCAGTGACGGTTCGGGATAGCGCTGCTGCGGACTCAGCCGGTCACGCTCGCGCAGCGCGTCCAGCTTCTCCCGAATGCGCAGTTCCAACCCGTTCTCGGTGGGAAAGTAGAAACGGCTGTCGCGCAGGGCGGGAGGAAAGTAGTTCTCCCCCGCCGCATAGGTACCGGGTTCATCGTGGGCATAGCGATACCCTGCTCCGTGATCGAGCGACTTCATCAAGGACGTCGGCGCATTGCGCAAGTGCTCCGGCACCACCAGCGAGGGGCCGCTCTGCACTTCGGCGCGTGCCTGATTGAAGGCCATGTAAACGGCATTGCTCTTGGCGGCGCAGGCGAGATAGATCACCGCCTGCGCGATCACCAGTTCCCCTTCCGGGTGGCCGAGGCGCGTCTGCGCGTCCCAGGCCTGCAAGGCCAGCTGCAGGGCGCGCGGGTCCGCGTTGCCGATATCCTCGCTGGCCATGCGCACGAGTCGACGTGCAATGTAGAGCGGATCGCAGCCCCCATCCAGCATGCGCACCAGCCAGTACAGCGCCGCATCGGGACTGGAGCCGCGTACCGCCTTGTGCAGGGCCGAGATCTGTTCGTAGAACAGGTCGCCCCCCTTGTCGAAGCGGCGCGCACTGCCCTGCAGGACGTGCTCCACGACGGCGTCGTCGACGTGCTGCACGCCATTTTCCGTGCGGGCCATGTCGACTGCGATTTCCAGCAGGTTCAATACGCGCCGGGCATCGCCGTCTGCGGCAGCGGCAAGCCGCTCGGCCTGCCCCGCTTGCAGCACGATGCGATGCCCGCCAAGACCGCGCGCGTCGTCCCGCAAGGCCTGGTCGATGACGCGCAGCAGATCGTCCTGCTGCAGAGACTTGAGCAGGTACACCCGGGCACGGGACAGGAGTGCATTGTTCAGTTCAAAGGAAGGATTCTCGGTGGTGGCCCCCACGAAGATCAGCGTGCCATCCTCCACATGGGGCAGGAAGGCATCCTGCTGACTCTTGTTGAAGCGGTGCACTTCATCCACGAAAAGCACGGTGCCGTGCCCGCTGATGCGCTTGCGCGACTGCGCCCGCTCGACCGCCGCACGGATCTCCTTGACCCCTGACAGCACAGCCGAGAGGCTCTCGAACTGCCCACCGCTGGCACGGGCCAGCAACCGAGCTAGCGTGGTCTTGCCCACCCCGGGCGGGCCCCACAGGATCATGGAGTGCGGCAGGCCGCGGCGAATGGCCTCGCCCAGCGGCTTGCCGGGCCCCAGCAGATGCTCCTGCCCGATGAAATCAGCAAGCACGCGTGGCCGCATGCGTGCGGCCAGCGGCTGCATTGTGTCCACATCAGAGGCAGATGAAGTCCCTTCCTGCTCCTGCGCGAACAATGACTCGGTGATGCCGCTCGACATGGCGCTCCTCAGGGGCTGACGCGATTGTCCACGACCTCGATGTCGGCCGGCGGCGTGAAGACGAACTCCTCGTCGGCCAGCGGGGCATCGAGGACATGCTCGAAGAATTCCCAGAAGGTGCGCTGGCCGTTGCCGTTGTCGACATGGATGGCATCCAGCCTGCGGTCGCGGAAATACAGGGTGACGCGTTCATAGAGGCTGGCGGGGTCCACCGGCTCCAGCACGAACTCCCAGGCGGTGCCATTGCCGAGATCGCCCCCGGTGATGAAATAGTCGGCCTCGATCTCGGCCATGCGGCCACTGAGCAACTGCGCGGCCAACTCGGAGCGCTCTGACTCCCAGTTCTCGAGGGTGACCTGCAGCAGATCGGGCTGGTAGTTCCACAGCGTCCTGCCATCGGTGACGATCAGCTCCGGAAAGGGCTCCAGGGTCTCCCAATAGAAACCGTCCGGGCGCTTGAGCTTGAACTTGATGATGCTCTCCTCCAGCACGCCGCCGCTGGACTCGACGATCAGCTGCCGGACATCGGCCTGGAAGGTCTGGATGCTGCCCAGCAGGTCCTCGAGCTGTCCGGCGGCGTCATCCTGAGCGTGCGCGGGGCAGACGAGCAGCAGCAAGAGCGTCGCGATACTGGCTGACACGTGCCGCAGGCACTGGAAAATTGGGCTCATGGTGATGATCCTGACTAGCGCGGTGGAGGCGGCGCGATGACTTCGCGGCTGCCATTGCTGCCCATGGGTGACACGACTCCGGCAGATTCCATGGCTTCGATCATGCGGGCCGCCCGGTTGTAGCCGATGCGCAGCTTGCGCTGCACGGCGGAAATCGAGGCCTTGCGCGATTCGGTCACAAAGGCGACCGCTTCGTCGTACAGCGCATCGTCTTCCTCGCCGCCCTCGTCGTCATCCCCGCCTCCGCCGAAGCCGCCGTAGTCGCGCTCATCGGCCCCCTGGGTGATCTCTTCGATGTAGACGGGCTCGCCGCGGGACTTCCAGTCGGCCACCACGCGATGCACTTCCTCGTCACTGACGAAGGCGCCATGCACGCGCGTCGCCACCCCACCTCCCGGCGGCAGGAACAGCATGTCACCATGGCCCAGCAATTGTTCCGCGCCGCCCTCGCCCAGGATGGTGCGCGAATCGATCTTCGACTGCACCATGAACGAAAGCCGCGTGGGAATGTTGGCCTTGATCAGCCCCGTCAACACATCCACCGACGGCCGCTGGGTCGCCAGGATGAGATGGATGCCGGCGGCCCTCGCCTTCTGGGCGATGCGGGCGATCAGCTCTTCCACCTTCTTGCCGACGACCATCATCATGTCTGCCAGCTCGTCCACCACGACCACGATCACGGGCAGGGATTCGAGCACGCCGGCCTGCTGTTCCTCGATGAGCTGCATCGGGTCGGGGCGCCACAGTGGGTCCAGGATGGGCTGGCCAGCCTTGGTGGCGTCGGTCACCTTCTTGTTGTAGCCCGAAAGATTGCGCACACCCAGCGCCGACATCAGCTTGTAGCGTCGCTCCATTTCGGCCACACACCAGCGCAGGGCGTTGGCGGCGTCCTTCATGTCGGTCACCACGGGGGTCAACAGGTGCGGAATGCCTTCGTAGACGGACAGCTCCAGCATCTTCGGGTCGATCATGATCATCCGCACGTCCTGCGGCGTGGCCTTGAACAGCAGGCTGAGGATCATGGCATTGATGCCCACCGACTTGCCCGAGCCGGTGGTACCGGCCACCAGCAGATGCGGCATCCTGGCCAGATCGACGATCACGGGCTTGCCCACGATGTCGTGACCCAGCGCCATGCTCACCGGCGAGGGCGACTTGTCGAAGTCGGGCGAGGCCAGCACCTGGCTGAGCATGATCATCTCGCGGTGTTCATTGGGAATCTCGATGCCGATGACCGTCTTGCCCGGAATCACCTCCACCACCCGCACGCTGACCAGTGCCAGCGAGCGTGCAAGGTCCTTGCCCAGGCCGGTGATGCGGCTGGCCTTGATGCCGGGAGCCGGTTGCACTTCGAAACGGGTGATCACGGGGCCTGGATTCACGGCGGTGACCTGGATCTCGATGCCGAAATCCGCCAGCTTCAATTCCAGCAGCCGCGACATGGCTTCCAGAGATTCCTTGGAGAAACCAGCCTTGGCATTGCCCGACCACTCATCCAGCAGCGAGATCGCCGGCAGGTCACCCGGATTCGGCGCGGTGAACAGGCGCCCCTGCCGCTCCTTCTCGACACGCGCACTCTTCACCACGGCGGGCTTGGGCGTGGGCGCAATGGTGGGAGGCACCCGGGTCTTTTCCTTCTCGATGTAGACATCCAGCGCACGCTTGCGGGTTTCGAGGATCTGTCGGGTGTCGTGCTCTTCCTTCTGCCGCGCCAGCCAGCCGGTCACGGTGCGACGCAGATAGCCAATCAGCGCCAATGTGACAAAGCCGGTCTGATCCACGACGCGCAGCCAGGATATTTCCACGGCAATGGTGAGACCCAGCAGGAAGATGGCGAAGTACAACAGCGTGCTGCCCACGACCGCGAAAACGGGCACGGTCACATCCACCATCATCGAGCCGATGACCCCTCCGGCCATCCAGGGCAGGTTCTGGTCGATCTCGAAATGCATGGTGGCCAGCGCACAGGCCCCAACGGCCAGCAGCACAATGCCGGTGCACTTCAGGGCGAACATCGGCCAGGAGACAGACGACTCCGGCGCCAGGGGCTGACGCAGCAGACTGAAGGCCTTGAAAACCAGCGCGAGAGGAAACAGATAGGCAAAGTAGCCGAACAACTGGAACAGAAGATCCGCCAGCCAGGCGCCGATGTGCCCGACCGCGTTGTTGACTTCACGCCCCGAGCCGGTCGTGGTGAAACCCGGGTCCGTGGGCGAATAGCTGAGCAGGGCGATCAACAGGAACAAACCTGCCAGAAAACTGAGGATGAGCGTGCCTTCGCGCACGATGCGCTGAGTCACGGAACTGAGATTCTGGACGTTTTCCGTTTTTTTGTTTGATTTATTTTTCAAACTTATCATGCACCTGCAAATTGAAATTCCATCATTTTCTAGATTTTTCGGGCGCTATGATAATCAATTTACCCGCTGCCGCAAACCAGGCCGGCGCGAAGCCGATGACAGCCACCAGGACAAAAACCACATGAGCGAGCGGCGCTAATCCACTAGAATGGGCGCCACATTCCGGGACAGCGGGCGCGCAGCGCACCGACGACATCCCCAACCCACGGAATTCCCCAGAGAGCATACAGGAATCACCCCCCGATGAGCGATGTACAGCACCACCGTTTGATCATTCTCGGCTCCGGCCCCGCCGGCTACACCGCGGCCGTCTACGCCGCCCGCGCCAACCTCAAACCTGTCGTGATCACCGGCATGATCCAGGGCGGACAACTGACGACCACCACCGAGGTCGACAACTGGCCGGGCGACGTCGAAGGCCTGCAAGGCCCCGCGCTCATGGAGCGGATGCGCCTGCACGCCGAGCGTTTCGATACCCGGATCGTCTTCGACCACATCCAGAAAACCGACCTCGGCAAGCGCCCCTTCACGCTGTGGGGGGACTCGACCTTCTACACCTGCGACGCGCTCATCATCGCCACCGGGGCGTCTGCCCAGTATCTCGGCCTGCCCTCCGAACAGGCCTACATGGGGCGCGGCGTCAGCGCCTGCGCCACCTGCGACGGCTTCTTCTACCGCAACAAGCCGGTCGCCGTGATCGGTGGCGGCAACACGGCTGTCGAAGAGGCGCTCTACCTTTCCAACATCGCCTCCCACGTGACGCTGGTGCACCGACGCGACTCCCTGCGCGCCGAGAAGATCATGCAGGACAAGCTGTTCGAACGCGTCAAGGCTGGCAAGATCAGCATCGAGTGGAACCACAGGCTTGAGGAGGTGCTCGGCGACGACATGGGCGTGACAGGACTGCGCATCGCCAGCACCCAGAATGGGGCCACGCGTGACGTGAAGGCGGACGGTGTGTTCATCGCCATCGGCCACAAGCCCAACTCCGACATCTTCACCGGACAGCTGGAACTCAAGGACGGGTACGTCGTGATCCACAGCGGCATCAACGGCAATGCGACGCAGACGAGCATCCCCGGCGTGTTCGCTGCCGGCGACATCGCGGACCATGTCTACCGCCAAGCCATCACCTCGGCCGGCTTCGGCTGCATGGCGGCTCTGGACGCCGAGAAGTTCCTGGACCACTGAGGCGGCCACCCGGGAGACCCCCCTCATGGCGCGACTGCCCTGGCTGAGTGCGGCGTCGCTGGACTTCCCCAGCGTCGACAAGGCCCTGCGCGACCCTGACGGCCTGCTGGCCGTCGGGGGCGACCTGCGGCCGGAGCGCCTGCTCAAGGCCTACGAACGCGGCATCTTTCCCTGGTTCCAGGAAGAGCCGATTCTCTGGTGGTCCCCCGCCACCCGCATGGTCCTGCATACCGAGCAGCTGCATGTCTCGCGCAGCATGCGCAAGCTGCTGCGCCAGGGGCATTTCCGTGTCACGCTCGATCAGGCGTTTGCTCAGGTGATCGCCCAATGCGCACTGCTGCGCGAGGAATATCCCGGCACCTGGATCACGCCCGCGATGCAGGCGGCCTATGGTCGTCTGCATGAGCTGGGTCATGCACACTCGGTGGAAGTCTGGGAGCAGGACACACTGGTGGGAGGGCTTTACGGCATTGCCATGGGGCAGCTGTTCTTCGGTGAATCCATGTTCAGCCAGCGCAACAATGCGTCGAAGACCGCGCTGATCTGCCTGACCCGGCAATTGCAGCGCTGGGGCTTTCATCTGATCGACTGCCAGGTGCCCAGCGAGCATTTGCGCAGCCTGGGAGCGAGCGAGATGTCGCGCACGCAGTTCCAGCAGTACCTGGAGCGTTACCGTGACGCCGCGGGGCATGCAGGACCGTGGCGCATGGAGATTCCCCTCGATGCCCTATGAGGACATCCAGACTCTGAAGTTCTTCCAGACAGGGGAACATGCCTGCAGCTACCTGCCGCAACGTCAGGCGCGCACGGTGTTCCTCGACCCGGAGCAACCGGCCACCACGGCCTTGTACAGCCGACTCATCACCGCAGGCTTTCGCCGCAGCGGTGAGCATCTGTACCGCCCCGGATGCGAGCACTGCGACGCCTGCATCGCCTGCCGCGTGCGCGTGCGGGAATTCACGCACAATAAGCGCTTCGCCCGTATCTGGAAACGCAATGCCGATATCCAGTCGGCGCAGATCAGCACGCCGGACACGCCGGAACTGTTCGCGCTGTACTGCCGCTACATCAACGGCCGCCATGCCGATGGCGACATGTACCCACCGGATCTGCAACAGTATCGATCTTTCATTGCAGCACACACTCCGAGCACGCAATTCCATGTTTTCACGCTCGAGGAGCGCCCCATCGCACTCTGTGTGCTGGATGAACTCGATCACGGCCTCTCGGCCATGTACACCTTCTTCGAGCCGGCGCTGGCGCAGCGCTCGCTGGGCACCTGGATGATCCTGTGGCAGATCGAGAAAGCGCGGCGCCTGAATCTGCCCTGCCTGTATCTGGGCTACTGGATACGCGACAGCGCCAAGATGCGCTACAAGACGGACTTCCGTCCGCTGGAGCTGCTGATCGGCAACAAGTGGCTACTGCTGACCTGAGCCCCCCAGAAGGCCTGCAACCCGCAGGTTCGGCGCGATTTTTTGCTAATCCCGCCCGGATGAGGCAGAATGCGCGCACGTTTTTGTCCCGGCACCGCCGGCGCGCGTGTCAATTCAATTCAGGAATGTTTGTTGATGGCAAAAGAAGATCAGATCGAAATGGATGGTGAAGTGGTCGACACCCTTCCCAACACCATGTTTCGGGTGAAGCTGGAGAACGGCCACATCGTGACCGCCCACATCTCCGGCAAGATGAGAAAGAATTACATCCGCATCCTGACCGGCGACCAGGTCAAGGTGGAACTCACGCCCTACGATCTCAGCAAGGGGCGCATCACCTACCGCGCCCGCTGATCCTGCGAGGGGTTACCCCTCGCTCGGACTCAACTCCCTGCTCTGCGTGCTGACAGCACTGCGCCTGCGGCTGATCTGCAGCTTGACTTCATCGTTCACGATGGACACCTGCACTTCGCCGCCGTCCACCAGTTCCCCGAAGAGAATCTCTTCCGCCAGGGCCTTCTTGAGCTTGTCCTGGATCAGTCGACCCATCGGGCGTGCGCCCATGGTTTCGCTGTAGCCATGCTCCACAAACCAGTCGCGCGCGGAATCGTCCACATGCAGCGTGACCTTCTTGTCGTCCAGCTGCACCTGCAGCTCCACCAGGAACTTGTCGACCACCGTGCGGATGGTCTCCACACTCAGCGGGCCGAACTGCACGATGGCGTCCAGACGATTGCGGAACTCCGGCGTGAAGAGGCGCTTGATGGCCTCCATGCCGTCGCTGCTGTGATTCTGCTGACTGAAGCCGATGGAGGCGCGCGACATTTCCTGCGCGCCGGCATTGGTGGTCATGATCAGGATCACGTTGCGGAAATCGGCCTTGCGCCCGTTGTTGTCCGTGAGCGTGCCGTGGTCCATCACCTGCAGCAGCAGGTTGAACACATCCGGGTGTGCCTTCTCGATCTCGTCCAGCAGCAACACACAGTGCGGAGCCTTGTTCACCGCCTCGGTGAGCAGACCGCCCTGATCGAAGCCCACATAGCCAGGCGGCGCGCCGATCAGGCGAGACACGGTATGCCGTTCCATGTATTCCGACATGTCGAAGCGCAGCAGCTCGATGCCCAGGATCTTGGCCAGCTGGCGGCTCACTTCGGTCTTGCCCACGCCCGTGGGGCCGGAGAACAGGTAGGACCCGATGGGCTTGTCAGGATGGTTCAGGCCGGCACGCGAGAGCTTGATGGCCGAGGCCAGGTTCTCGATGGCTTCATCCTGGCCGAACACCACCATGCGCAGGTTCTCCTCTAGATTGCGCAGGGACTCGGTGTCCGATGTCGACACATGTTTCGGCGGAATGCGCGCGATCGCCGCCACCACCTTCTCCATGTCCTGAGCCTGGATCAGCTTCTTGCGCTTGCTGGCGGGCTGCAGGCGCTGGTAGGCGCCGGCTTCATCCATCACGTCAATGGCCTTGTCCGGCATGAAGCGGTCATTGATGTAGCGCCCTGCCAGCTCGGAGGCGGCACGCAGCGCATTGTCGCTGTAACGCAGATCGTGGTGTTCCTCGAAACGGGACTTGAGCCCCTTCAGGATGCGATAGGTGGTCTCCACGTCCGGCTCGTTGACGTCGATCTTCTGGAAGCGGCGCGAAAGCGCGCGATCCTTCTCGAAGATGCCACGGTATTCCTGATAGGTGGTGGAGCCCACGCAGCGCAGGTCACCCGAGGTGAGCACCGGCTTGAGCAGGTTCGAGGCATCCATGACACCGCCGGAAGCGGCACCTGCCCCAATGATGGTGTGAATCTCGTCGATGAACAGGATCGCCTTGGGATTGTTCTTCAACTCGCCCAGCAGGGCCTTGAACCGTTTCTCGAAATCACCGCGGTACTTGGTGCCGGCCAGCAATGAGCCAAGATCCAGCGAGTAGATGACGTTGTCGCGCAGGATGTCGGGCACCTGATCTTCCACGATCATGCGGGCCAGGCCCTCGATGACAGCCGTCTTGCCGACACCGGATTCGCCCACCAGCAGCGGATTGTTCTTGCGGCGGCGCGACAGCACCTGAATGACACGAATGACCTCTTCCTCGCGGCCGATCAGCGGGTCGATGCGGCCTTGCAGGGCCTGCTCGTTGAGGTTGGTGGCATAACTCTCCAGCGCACTGGCCGTGCGCTCGGCCGCCTCCTCTTCCCCCTCACGCTGCTGGGGCGATTCGGGCTGTGGATTGTGGCCCGGCACCTTGGACGTGCCGTGGGTGATGTAGTTCACCACGTCGATGCGGGCAATGTCCTGCTGGCGCAGCAGGAACACGGCATGGCTTTCCTGCTCGCTGAAAATGGCAACCAGGACATTCGCTCCGGAAACCTCACGCTTGCCGGAGGACTGCACATGAAACACGGCGCGCTGCAGCACACGCTGGAAGCCCAGGGTCGGCTGAGTCTCGCGGCCGGCCTCGGCCTCTGGAATCAAGGGTGTCGTGGAATCCACGAACTCACTCAGTTCACTGCGCAGTCTGGGAATACTGGCGCCGCAGGCCAGCAGCACATCGGCAGCGACTTCGTTGTCCAGCAACGCCAGCAACAGATGCTCCACGGTCATGTATTCGTGGCGCTTCTTGCGCGCGCCGGCGAATGCACTGTTCAACGTGACTTCAAGATCCTTGCTCAACATGATGATGTCTTCCGGTTAGCGATCCACTTCGACATTGCACAGCAGCGGGTGCTCGCACTCCCGCGAATAGTCATTGACCTGCTGCGCCTTGGTTTCGGCAACATCCTTGCTGAATACCCCGCACACCGCCTTGCCCTCGGTATGCACCTTCAACATGATCTGGGTGGCCTTCTCGACATTCATGGCGAAGAAGGAACACAGCACATCGACCACGAAATCCATGGGCGTGTAGTCATCGTTGAACAACACGACCTTGTACAGGGGTGGTTGTGCAAGTTTGGGGCGAACGGTCGAGGTTGCAAGGCCGCTGTCACGATCATCGCCTGCATTGCCATCCCATTCTGCCATCGCCAGTTCCCGCTCGAACGCCGTGGCCGGCCTCTCCATCTGCTTCATGCGCATTCTTTCTCTATTCCTGTCTGAGCACGTGAATATTGCTGGACTGCAGGGCCTCACACAAGACCCGGCACCTGCCGGCTTGCGTGCATGGCAGCCTGGCGATGCCCTGCACGAGCCGCCGCCACGCAATTGACAAGCCAGAATCATTGCGATATACGAACCGTGCTAGTGGTTTTCCTAGGTAAACAATAACAACAAAACGTTACACGGGAGTTTTGCCATGAGTACTGGGCAAGTGAAGTGGTTCAACAACGCAAAGGGTTTTGGATTCATTCTTCCGGACAATGGCGGGGACGATCTGTTCGCGCATTACTCCGCAATCGGAATGGATGGTTACAAGACACTCAAGGCCGGCCAGACCGTCAGCTTCGAGACCATCGAAGGACCGAAAGGCCTGCACGCCGCCAATATTCGACCGATCAGTCCGGAACAGAGTCCGACCCAAGCCGGGTCCAGCTGAGCTGTTCTGAACGGCATTCGAACCGACATCCTGAGCGCGCACTCCCTCATCACCTCTTGCATGATGAGGGAGCCCTTCCCTTCCACTACAGGCTGGCCAGAGCCTTGTTGAAGATCGCACTCGGCCGCATCGCCTGCGAGGCTTTCTGATTGTCCGGCTGATAATACCCGCCGATGTCGACTGGCTTGCCCTGCACCCCGTTGAGTTCCGCAACAATCTGCGCTTCCTTCTGCGTCAGTGTCTGCGCAAGCGGCGCGAAATGCGCCTGCAGTTGCGCGTCGTCCGATTGAGCAGCCAGGGCCTGAGCCCAGTACAGCGCGAGATAGAAGTGGCTGCCTCGATTGTCCAGATGGCCGACACGACGCGTCGGAGACTTGTCGTTGTCCAGGAACAGCCCGGTGGCCTTGTTCAAGGTGTCCGCCAGCACCTGGGCCTTCTTGTTGCCGGTCTTCATGGCCAGGTCCTCGATGGACACCGCCAGCGCGAGGAACTCACCCAGAGAATCCCAGCGCAGATGCCCCTCTTCCAGGAACTGTTGCACATGCTTGGGCGCAGAGCCGCCCGCCCCGGTCTCGAACAGACCACCGCCCGCCAGCAGCGGAACGATCGAGAGCATCTTCGCGCTGGTGCCCAGTTCAAGAATGGGGAACAGATCCGTGAGGTAGTCACGCAGCACATTGCCTGTCACGGAAATCGTGTCCTTGCCGGCGCGGATGCGCTCGAGCGAGAAACGCACGGCTTCCACCGGTGACATGATGCGAATGTCCAGCCCGTCAGTGTTGTGATTCTTCAGATACGCCTGCACCTTGCGGATCAGCTGCACGTCGTGGGCGCGTTTGTCATCCAGCCAGAACACGGCGGGCGTGGACGTGGCACGGGCGCGCACCACGGCGAGCTTCACCCAGTCCTGCACCGGCAGATCGCGAGTCTGGCACATGCGCCAGATGTCGCCCTGGGCAACCTCGTGCTCAAAAACCACGTCGCCAGCACTGTTGACCACACGCACGCTGCCATCGGCCGGCACCTTGAAGGTCTTGTCGTGCGAGCCGTATTCCTCGGCCTTCTGGGCCATCAGACCGACATTGGACACACTGCCCATGGTGGCCACATCGAAGGCGCCATGGGTTCTGCAATTGTCGATTGTCTCCTGATAGACGCCGGCATAGCAGCGGTCGGGGATCATGGCCTTGGTGTCGTGCAGCTTGCCATCGGGACCCCACATCTGACCGGAGGCACGGATTGCGGCAGGCATGGACGCATCGACGATCACATCACTCGGGACATGCAGATTGGTGATGCCCTTGTCGGAATCCACCATGGCCAGCGCCGGACGGGTCTTGCACACCGCCTGGATGTCGGCCTCGATCTGCTCGCGCTGAGCAGCCGGCAGCTTCTTGATCTTCTCGTAGACATCGCCCAGGCCATTGGCGGCATCGACGCCCAGCTCCGCGAACACGGCGGCGTGCCTGGTGAACACCTCCTCGAAATACACGGTCACGGCATGGCCGAACATGATCGGGTCGGAGACCTTCATCATGGTGGCCTTCAGGTGGAGGGACAGCAGCACGCCGGTGCGTGCCGCGTCGGCGATCTGCTCGGCGAAGAAACGGCGCAACTCGTTGCAGCGCATGACGGAGGCATCGATGATCTCGCCCGCCTGCAGCGCGGTTTCCTCCTTCAATACCTTGACGGCGCCATCCTTGCCGACGAATTCGATGCGTACGTTGTCCGCCGCCGCCATCACAGCGGACTTCTCGCTGGAGTAGAAGTCGCCATCCTGCATGTGCGCGACATGGGATTTGGAGTCAGGTGACCACTTGCCCATGGAGTGCGGGTTCTTGCGGGCGTATTCCTTCACCGGCGCCGCCACGCGACGATCCGAGTTGCCTTCACGCAGCACCGGGTTCACGGCACTGCCCAGCACCTTGGCATAGCGCGCCTTGACGGCCTTGTCTTCGTCACTCCTGGCATCTTCGGGATAATCCGGCACGGCATAGCCATGGGCCTGCAATTCCTTGATCGCGGCTTGCAGCTGCGGGATGGACGCACTGATGTTCGGCAGCTTGATGATGTTGGCGTCCGGCGTCTGGGCCAGCTCGCCCAGCTCGGCAAGCGCATCGCTCTGGCGCTGCTCCGCGGAGAGGGCATCGGGGAAATTGGCGATGATGCGGCCCGCGAGCGAGATATCCTTGGTGATCACATCGATGCCTGCGGCACGCGCATAAGTCTGCACGATCGGCAGCAGCGAGTATGTGGCCAGTGCCGGTGCTTCATCGGTAATGGTGTAGATGATCGTGGGTGCATTCGTCATTTTCATTTCCTTGATTGCGTGGACAGACTTCACCAGAGGTGTTCAGTGGCGGGATACGGAACAGATCTCAACACTGCAGAGTTTTCTAAGAGCTTGATGCTCAAGCTGAAAGTGGCGGCATTGTAGCAGCAGAGGTTTTGCTAGAATAGCCGCCTCAACCCTGCGGCAGAGGCGTGGCATGGCCCAACTGATCCTTCTCAACAAACCCTACGACATGCTGTCCCAGTTCACCGACGACAGCGGCCGCGCCACGCTCGCCAGCTGCATCGACCTGCCAGGCTTCTACCCCGCCGGTCGCCTGGACCGGGATTCCGAAGGCCTGCTCCTGTTGACCAGCGACGGTCGGCTGCAGCAGCGCATCAGCGATCCGCAGCACAAGATGGGCAAGGTCTACTGGGCCCAGGTCGAAGGAAGTCCCACTGCAGAAGCACTGGAGAGCCTGCGCGGTGGGGTGGTGCTGAACGACGGCATGACGCGCCCGGCGAGGGTGCGAGCGCTGGAAGAGCCGAAGCTGTGGGCGCGCCATCCCCCGATCCGGGAGCGTCGCCACATCCCGACTGCCTGGCTGGAACTCACGCTGTACGAAGGTCGCAATCGCCAGGTGCGGCGCATGACGGCAGCCGTCGGCCTGCCCACGCTGCGTCTGGTGCGGGTGGCGATCGGGCCCTGGACCCTGGGAAACTTGCAGCCGGGCGAATGGCGGCTGGCGGAAGTGATGGGCAACGAGCGCTGAGCCCTCAGGCGCTCAGCGTTTCTCCCAGCGTGCGCGGGCCGTTTCGTCGGCACTGCGGCTCTCGATCCAGTGGGCGCCCGCCGCCGTGTGCTGCTTCTTCCAGAACGGCGCACGGGTCTTGAGATAGTCCATGATGAATTCGGCCGCGGCGAAGGCATCGCCGCGATGAGTGCTGGCGATGCCGACATGGACGATCTGATCGCCGGCCTCCAGCGGGCCCACGCGGTGAATGACCTGCCAGGCCAGGACGTCCCAGCGTGAACGCGCCTCGTCGACGATCACCATGAGGGCTTTCTCGGTCATGCCGGGATAGTGTTCCAGCACCAGCCGCTGCACCGCCGGCTCCCGACCCGCCTCGCTGCTTTCGTAGAACTCGCGCACCAGCCCCGTGAAACTCACGATGGCGCCGGCGTTGCCGGCGGTGCTGCGCAACTGCGCGTAAAGCACCGCCACATCGAAATCGGCTTCCTGCACACTGAGCATGCTCAGCCCCCCGTCATCGGCGGGAAAAAGGCAAGCTCTTCCGCGCCTGTCAGCGGATGACTGCGATCGACGATGGTTTGATTCACGGCGACCAGCACCTGAGTGGCGTCCAGCAGGATCTCCCACTGCCCGCCTCGGCTGGTGGCGAGGTAAGCAGCCAGCGTGGCAACGGTGCTCCCATCTTCAGGCAGAGCCAGAGTCTCGGAACTGCGCCCGAGCGTTTCCCGTAGACTGGCGAAATACTGGATGTTCAGCATCGTGCAGGCACTCCCCTCGCTGACAAATCGACTTCCAAATGACTTTCACTGTTTGACATAGTGACCTGATTTACCGCCTTTTTTCTCGAGAAGACAGATGTTGTCAATGCGCATGCCCTTGTCCACCGCCTTGCACATGTCGTAGATCGTGAGGGCGGCCACCGACACCGCCGTCAACGCCTCCATCTCGACGCCTGTCTTGCCATCCAGTGCGCAGGTGGCCGCGATGTGAATGCAGTGGCCAGACTCGTCGATGGTGAAATCCACGCTGACTCGGGTGAGCATAAGGGGGTGGCAGAGCGGAATCAGATCAGCGCACTTCTTCGCGGCCTGGATCCCGGCAATTCGGGCCACCGCCAGCACGTCGCCCTTCTTGTGACCGCCGGCAACGATCAGCGCCAGCGTCTGCGGCAGCATGTGCACGGTGGCAGACGCCGTCGCCTCGCGTGCCGTGATGCTCTTGCCCCCCACGTCCACCATGCGGGCATGGCCCTGTGCATCCAGATGCGTCAATCCACTCATGTTGTCTGCCTGCGCCTCGAATTTGATCAGGCGGCCATTATCCACGGATTGTCCAAGGAGCTGAAGCACTTCGCCAGGCCGATTCCGGGAGGCAAAAGCGCTGCGTTTCGGGTAGCATGGCGCCTTCGAAAAAGCACTGGAAACCCGCATCCCCATGAGTCAATGGCATCCCCATTCCACCGTGGCCACCGTCGTCGAGCGCGACGGGCTGTTCCTGATCGTCGAGGAAATGGTCGACGGCCGGATTCTCTACAACCAGCCCGCCGGTCATCTGGAAGCAGGCGAAACCCTGCAGGAAGGCGCCTTGCGCGAGACGCTGGAAGAGACCGCCTGGGATGTGCGAGTGACCGATCTGCTGGGGCTCTATCACTACACCACGGCCGATGGCACCTGCTATATCCGCACCTGCTTCGTGGCCGAACCCGTGCTGCATCACGTCGATCGTGCCTTGGACACGGGCGTGCTGCGCGCCCTCTGGCTGAGCCGGCCCGACCTCGAGGCACGCCGCGAGCAGCTGCGCAGCCAGATCGTGTTGCGCGTGATCGACGATTATCTGGCCGGCAAGCGGCACCCGCTGACGCTGATCACCAGCCTTGCCTGAACCCGACGCCACCCTTCCTTGCCAGGACACCGATACCTTGACCATGTCTTCTCCCAGACCTGCAGTGAAAGCGCCCGCCGCCACCCGCGTGATGGTGGGCATGTCCGGGGGCGTCGACTCGTCGGTGGCCGCCCTGCTGCTGCTGGAACAGGGCTATCAGGTCGAAGGCCTGTTCATGAAGAACTGGGATGAGGACGACGACACGGAGTACTGCACGGCCAAGGCTGATCTGGCCGACGCCCAGGCCGTCTGCGACACCCTTGGCATCCACCTGCACACGGCCAATTTCGCGGCCGAGTACTGGGATCATGTGTTCGAGCATTTCCTGGCGGAATACCAGGCCGGCCGCACGCCCAACCCGGACATCCTGTGCAACCGCGAGATCAAGTTCAAAGCCTTCCTGGACTACGCCGCCGTGCTGGGTGCCGACCTGATCGCCACCGGCCACTACGCGCGTCGCGCCACCCGCATGGGGCCCCAGGGGCCGCAGACGGTGCTGCTCAAGGGGCTGGATGCCAACAAGGACCAGAGCTATTTCCTGAGTGCCGTGAACGAGGACTGCCTGGCACGCAGCCTGTTCCCCGTGGGCGAGCTGGAGAAATCCGCCGTGCGGGCCATTGCCGCGCAGCACGGTTTCATCACTCACGACAAGAAGGACAGCACGGGCATCTGCTTCATCGGCGAGCGCCGCTTCAAGGATTTCCTGCAGCGTTATCTGCCGGCACAGCCGGGGGCCATCGAGACGGTGGACGGCGAAGTCATCGGTCGCCACCAGGGCCTGATGTATCACACCTACGGCCAGCGTCAGGGGCTCGGCATCGGCGGCCTGCAACAGCATGGCGAGGCACCCTGGTATGTCGTGGGCAAGGACCTCGCGCGCAATGTCCTGCTGGTGGCCCAGGGCAACGAGCATCCGAGCCTGTTCTCCTCGTCACTGCTGGCCACGCAGCTGGCCTGGATCAATCATGCCGCGCCCGCCCTGCCGCTGGAGTGCACGGCCAAGATCCGCTACCGTCAGTCCGATCAGGTCTGCCGCGTCACGGCTGCCGGAGCCGATGCCCCTGCCGACTCCGTACTGGTGCACTTCGCCGAGCCGCAGCGTGCCGTGACGCCGGGTCAGACGATCGTGTTCTATCAGGATGACATCTGTCTGGGAGGAGCGGTCATTGCAGAATACTTCCGCTAAGTTCACCGAATGGGAATACCGCAACATCGCACTGGCGGTGGTGGCCCAGTGTGCGCAGCTGGTGCACGTTCTGGCGACCACAGGGCGGGCCGATCCGCGCCAGGTGAATGCCTGCATCGCCCCCTTGCTTGTGCTCGAGCCGGAATCGGTGGCGGACATCTATCCTGACGTCGGGGCGTTCAGCAGCGGCCTGCAGGCCCTGCAGCACTCGCTCAGCAATGAAGGCGTGAAGGAATTCGCCGAGCCCATTAAGTACGTGGTGGGCATGACAGTGCTGCAACAGCAGCTGATGGCCGTGCCCGCGATGCAGGCGCAGATCCGGCAGCGTCTGCAGATTCGCCACTCCCTGCTGGCCGAGAAACCGCAGCAGACGGACGGTGCGGAACCCGGCGACGCCGAGGACTATGATTTCGCCGTGCTGGCCGCTCTCTATCAGGACACCATCAGCCGGCTCACCATGCGCATCCACGTCAAGGGAGCGCCCGAGCATCTGCGCAAGCCGCAAGTGGCCGACAAGATTCGCGCGCTGCTGCTGGCGGGCATACGCTCGGCGCTGCTGTGGCACCAGCTCGGTGGCCGACGCTGGCACCTGTTCATCTACAAGAAGCGCATTCGGGAATGCGTGGCACAGATCCGGCGCAGCCTGATCAGCGTGCATTGACCCCCCGGCAGCCCCCTATTCCAGACTCAGACCATTGGCAGGACGACACCATGACAGCTCTCCCCCTCAGCGATCTCACGGCCATTTCGCCCGTCGACGGCCGCTACCGCAGCAAGGCCGCTGCCCTCAGTGATTATTTCAGCGAATTCGCCCTGATCCGCTATCGCGTGATCGTGGAGATCCGCTGGCTGCAGCGCATGACGGCCATGCCGCAGATCACGGAGGCGCCGCCCCTGGGCGAGGCCGGCAATGCCTTGCTGGAGGCGATCATCAGCCAGTTCAGTCTGGCCGATGCCCAGCGCGTGAAGCAGATCGAGGCCACCACCAATCACGACGTGAAGGCCGTGGAGTACTTCCTCAAGGAAAAGGTGCAGAGCCAGCCGGCGCTGGCCGCGCAGATGGAGTTCGTGCATTTCGCCTGCACCTCCGAGGACATCAACAACCTGTCCTATGCCCTGATGCTGCGCGATGGCCGCGACCGCGTGATCCTGCCGCTGCTGCGCCAGCTGATCGACACCCTGCGCGCGCTCGCCCACGAGCATGCCGCCCAGCCCCAGCTCTCGCGCACCCACGGGCAGACGGCCTCCCCGACCACGGTGGGCAAGGAGATCGCCAACGTGGTGGCGCGTATGGAGCGGCAGTTCGCCCAGATCCGCGACAGCGAGATCCTCGGCAAGATCAACGGCGCCGTAGGCAATTACAACGCCCACCTCAGCGCCTACCCTGACGTGGACTGGCAGGGCAATGCCCGCAGCTTCGTCGAATCCCTCGGGCTGACCTGGAACCCCTACACCACGCAGATCGAGCCCCACGACTACATCGCCGAGCTGTTCGGCGCCCTCTGCCGCTTCAACACCATCCTGATCGACCTCGACCGGGACCTGTGGGGCTACATCTCCCTGGGCTATTTCAAGCAAAAGACCATCGCCGGCGAAGTGGGCTCCTCCACCATGCCGCACAAGGTCAACCCCATCGACTTCGAGAATTCCGAGGGCAATCTGGGCATCGCCAATGCCGTCATGCAGCACATGGCCGAAAAGCTGCCGATCTCCCGCTGGCAGCGCGATCTAACGGATTCCACGGTGCTGCGCAACATCGGCGTCGGGCTGGCCCACAGCGTCATCGCCTACCACGCCACCCTCAAGGGCCTCAGCAAGCTGTCGGTGAACCCTGCCGCGCTGCTGGCGGATCTCGACGACAGCTGGGAAGTGCTGGCCGAACCCATCCAGACCGTGATGCGCCGCTTCAACGTCGACCAGCCCTACGAAAAGCTCAAGGCCCTGACCCGCGGCCAGCGCATGACGCAGCAGGTGCTGGCCGATTTCATCGAGGCGCTGGAGATTCCCGAGGAAGGCAAGGCCCTGCTGCGTGCCTTGCGGCCGGAAAACTACATTGGCAATGCCGTGGAACAGGCCCGCCAGGTATGACGTCCTGGCTGCTGCCCGCGAACTTCGACCGTGAACGCTTCCTGCGCGAGTACTGGCAGAAGAAGCCGCTGCTGATTCGCGGCGACGGCCGCTTCGCTGACCCGATCAGTCCGGATGAATTGGCAGGACTGGCCTGCGAGACGGTCGTGGAGTCACGTCTGGTGCGCAGCGATGCCCAGGGCAGCCGCTGGGACCTGCGTCACGGCCCCTTCACCGAGCGCGATTTCGCCCAGCTGCCGCCCACGCACTGGAGCCTGCTGGTCCAGGCCGTGGACCAGTGGCACGACGGGGTGCGCAGCCTGCTGCGCGAGTTCGACTTCATTCCACGCTGGCGCATCGATGACGTGATGATCAGCTTCGCCAGCGACGGGGGCGGCGTGGGGCCGCATTTCGACTACTACGACGTGTTCCTGATCCAGGGACTGGGACGCAAGCGCTGGCGCCTGGGCGGCCGCGTGGACAGCGGCAGCCCGCTGCTGCCTGACATGCCCATGCGTCTGCTGCAGGACTTCCACACCGAAGAAGACTGGCTCGTGGAGCCCGGTGACATTCTGTACCTGCCCCCCAACGTGGCGCATCACGGCGTGGCGATCGGCGACAGCGTGACCTACTCCATCGGTTTCCGCACCCCGTCGGTGGCGGAAATCCTCGAGGAGCTGGGCGCGGCGCTGGCCCAGGAGCTGCCGCCCGATCTGCGCTATGTCGACACCCATCCCCGCGTGCCGACTCAGGCTGGCGAGCTGACGGCCGATGTCGCGGAGCAACTGGTTCAGCTGCTGCAGGAGCAATTGCAGGATCGGGGTCGCCTTCTGCGCTGGTTCGGTCGCAGCATGACCAGCCCGAAGTACCCGGAACTCAGCAATGCCAGCGCGGAACCGCTGAGCTGCGCCGAGCTGATGGCCGAACTGGACGCGGGCGAGGTGCTGTTGCGCAACCCGGCCTCGCGCCTGGCCTGGACGCGCACCGACGACGGTGCCGAGCTTTACGCCGACAGTCATCTGCTGCCATGCTCCCCTGCGCTGCTGCCCGAGCTGCCTGCCCTGTGCGATCCGTTCACGGAACCGCTGGACTGGCTCGACGCCTGGCTTGCCACCGCCGAAGGCAGGCAGCTGATCACGGATCTGTTCAATCACGGCTGCCTGTATCTGGCCGACGACGAGGACGACTGACCCTGCGGCAGTCCTGCCACGAGACCTGCATCATGCCCAAGCCACTGACGCCACTGCTTCGCCTCTTGCTGACCACGCTGCTCGTCGCGGCCGCCTGTGTGGCAGGCCCTGCGCTTGCCCAGACCGGCGACCCCACGCAGCAGGCCGTGGTGGAGATCGTGCGCCTGCAGCACCGGGACCCGGGCAGCATCCGCCAGGCGCTGGAACCCGTGCTGGACCCGCGTGGGGCCATCAGCCAGATCGACAACACCCTGATCATCAGCACCTCGCGCGCGAATCTGCAGCAGCTGCAGCCCCTGATCGAGACCCTGGATGTACCCCTGCGCCAGCTGCGCCTGAGCGTGGACTTCGCCTACACGCCCGCAGCGGCGGGCCGCCGAGCCGATGGCAGCAGTGTCACGACGGTGCAGACAGGCGTGTTGGACAACCCGCGCCAGAGCATCGCCCTGACCGAGGGGGAATACGCCTACTTCAGCCGCAGTGAGACCAGCGCCCGCGTGAGCCCGGCATTCGGCAGCCTTGGCCTGCAGCTGCAGCAGGACCTGCAGCGCAATGCCCAGAGCCTGAGCGTGACGACCCATGTGCAGGGCGACAGCGTGCAGCTGGCACTGAGCGCCACCCGCGACACGCCCGCCGCCGACGGCAGTGTGCGCAGCGAGGTGGTCAGCACCACGCTGCAGATTGGCTTCAATGGCTGGTATGTCGTGTTCGATGCTGCCCCGGCCCCAGTCGACCCGAACGTCGTGCAGACGAGCACCGCGCGCTCCCAGGCCCTGGCTGTGCGGGTGGAACTGCTGCCCTGATGCGCGACCCACTTCTGCTAGCGCTGCCCTATTCCCCGGACAGCAGCCTGCTGCTGCGGCGGCTGGCGTCCCTGCCCGGCCTGGTGTTCCTCGACAGCGGCTGGCAGAACGACGCGCCACAGCACCATGCCGGTGCCCGCCACGACATCCTGAGTGCGCTGCCCGTGGCGGTGCTGGACTGCCCGCAACCCGCGCGCCGCACGACTCCCAGCGTGTTCCAGAACGACGCCGTGTTCGCGGATCTGCAGGCGCTGCTGCAGCAACACGCCCCCCAGCAGCCCCTGCCGGCCGATCTGCGCGAACTGCCGTTCACAGGTGGCGCACTGGGCTATCTGGGCTATGACGGCCAGGCACGCTTCGGCATCCATGACTGGGCCATCGTGGTCGACCATCACCGGCGTCGCAGCCAGCTGCTCGCCCTGCCCGGCTGTGCGCCGCAGACCATTGCGCGCGTGCAGCAGTGCCTGGCGCAGCCCCTGCCCGAGTGGCCGGATTTCGCCCTGCAGGCGCCCTTCACCGCCAATTTCACGCCTGCTGGCTATGCCGAGGCCTTCGCGCGCGTGCAGCAGTACATCGAGGCGGGCGACTGCTACCAGGTGAACCTGGCCCAGCGCTTCACGGCACCCTGCAGTGGCGATCCGCTGGGCGCCTACCTGCAGCTGCGCCGCAGCATCCACGCACCATTCTCGTTCTTCCTGCGGGAGGACGACCGGGCCTTGCTGAGCTTCTCCCCGGAGCGCTTCCTGCAGGTGCGCGACGGCGAGGTGCGCACCCAGCCCATCAAAGGCACGCGCCGGCGCGCCAGCGACGCGCAGCAAGACGCCGCCCTGGCCGCTCAACTGCGCGGCAGCGAGAAGGACCGGGCGGAGAATCTGATGATCGTGGACTTGCTGCGCAATGATCTGGGCGCGGTGTGCGACACGGGTTCAGTGCAGGTGGATGCGCTGTTCGAGCTGCAGAGTTTCAGCAATGTGCATCATCTGGTGAGCAGCATCCGTGGGCGTCTGCCCTCCGGCACCTCGCCGCTCGAACTGCTGCGCTGCTGCTTCCCCGGGGGGTCCATCACGGGAGCGCCCAAGCAGCGTGCCATGCAGATCATTGCCGAACTGGAGCCCCACGCACGCAGCATCTACTGCGGCACGGCGGGTTACATCGGATTCGATGGCAGGATGGACACGAACATCCTGATCCGCTCTGTGCTGTGGGAAGCGGACCAGGTGCACTGCTGGGGCGGAGGCGGCCTGGTGGCCGACTCCGTGTGTGCGCAGGAATATCAGGAGTGCTTCGACAAGATCAACAATATCATCAAGGTGTTGAAGTGATCTCTTGAAGCGATGGATTACATGCTCAACTGGCGCGGACTGCCCTTGAGGAAAGCCTGGCGCAGCTCGTCATACTCCGTCACGGACGCGAACTGCGGGAACTCGGCGATCACATTCGCCGGTGCGCGGAACAGCACGCCCAGGTCGGCCTCGGACAGCATGCTGGTGTCATTGTAGGAATCGCCCGCCGCCATGACGTGGTAGTTCAGATCATGGAAAGCCTTCACGGCCTGGCGCTTCGGGTCGCGCTGACGCAGCTTGTAATCCACCACCATGCCTCTCTCGTCGGTGATTAGGCGATGGCAGAACAGCGTCGGGAAACCGAGCTGGCGCATCAGGGGCTGGGAGAACTCATAGAAGGTGTCGGAAAGGATGACCACCTGGAAGCGCTCCCGCAGCCAGTCCACGAACTCGCGGGCACCGGGCATGGGGCTCATGGTGGCAATGACCGCCTGGATGTCGGGCAGCCCGAGGCCGTGTTCGGCCAGGATCCTGAGGCGCTGCTTCATCAGCACGTCGTAGTCGGGAATGTCCCGGGTGGTGGCCCGCAGGGCACTGATGCCGGTTTTCTCGGCAAAGCCGATCCAGATTTCCGGGACCAGCACTCCTTCCAGATCAAGACACACGACTTCCAACGCCATTCCCCTTCGCCACAGGCTGAAATTCAAAGAGGCGCCAATGTACCCAGATCGCCTGGGGCTTGCAAGGCGAAGCGGGTCGCGCAGCGGTTTACCCTCCCAGACAAATCGGGGAGAATGCCCAGCCATCGTCGGGCGCCTGTTGCACGCGCTCCCACCCCCGCTCTCCAGTGATGCACTTTATGATGAATGCCAGCCAAGTCTCTGAATTGAATTCGAAATTCCAATCCATGGAGCCACGCGACATCCTTCGCCACATCCTGCCGGAGATCCCCGCCATCGCGGTGTCGTTCAGCGGCGCCGAGGATGTCGCCCTGGTGCACATGGCCTGGAAACTGAAGCGGGACATCAAGGTGTTCAGCCTGGATACCGGGCGCCTGCATCCGGATACGCTGCGCTTCATCGACCAGGTGCGCACGCTCTACAAGCTGGATCTGGAGATCATGAGTCCGAATGCCGAGGCGGTACAGCGCCTGACGCGGGAAAAGGGGCTGTTCAGCTTCTACGCCGATGGTCACGAGGAATGCTGCGGCGTGCGCAAGGTCGAGCCGCTGCGCCGCCAGCTGGCCGGACTGGACGCCTGGATCACCGGGCAGCGCCGGGACCAGAGTCCCACGCGCGCGGAAGTGCCGGTGGCGCAGCTGGACAAGGCCTTCTCCACGCCCGAAAAGCCGTTGCTCAAGTTCAATCCCCTGGCGAACTGGAGCTCGAAGCAGGTCTGGGACTACATCCGGATGCTGGAAATCCCCTTCAACCCCCTGCACGAGCGCGGCTTCATCAGCATCGGCTGCGAGCCGTGCACCCGCGCCATCGGGCCAAACCAGCACGAGCGCGAAGGCCGCTGGTGGTGGGAGGAAGCCACGGCCAAGGAGTGTGGCCTGCACAAGGGCAGCGTGATCGGCAGCGACCGCGCCTCAGACTGAGACGGCCTGCCGCAGCACCGGGATCGGCACGTCCTGGAACAGTTCATCCAGGGCATGCTGGGACGGCGTCGCAATGGCGGCGCGAATCAGCGCCGGCTGCAGATGTGGAGCGAACATGCCCATGAAGTCCACCATGTAGGCCCGCAGGATGGCACCGCGGCGAAAGCCGATGCGCGTCAGGCTGTAGTCGAACAGATGGCTCACATCCACTGCCACCAGATCAGCATCCTTGAGCGGATCGACGGCCATGCTGGCCACGATGCCGATCCCCACCCCCAGCCGCACATAGGTCTTGATGACATCGGCATCGGCCGCCGTCACCACCACATGGGGCTGCAGGTCATGGGCACGGAAGGCGTCGTCGAGCTTGGCACGCCCGGTGAAGCCCGAGACATAGGTCACGATGGGGTAACGCGCGATGTCGGCGTGGTTGACGCGCTCCACCGCGAGCAAGGGATGGCCCTGGGGCAGCAACAGCACCCGATTCCAGCGATAGCACGGCATCATGATCAGGTCGCCCACCAGCTCCATGGCCTCGGTGGCGATGGCGAAGTCCGCCGCACCGCGTGCCGCCATCTCGGCGATCTGCAAGGGAGTGCCCTGATGCATGTGCAGGGACACGGCCGGATACTGACTGACGAAGCGGCTGATGATGCCCGGCAGCACGTAGCGGGACTGGGTGTGCGTGGTGGCGATGGACAGACTGCCCGTGCGCTCGTCGGTGAACTCCCGGGCGATGGTGCGGATATTGTCCAGCTTGAGCAGCACCGCGCCGGCCTCCTCGAGGATGCGCTCGCCGGCCTGGGTGAGCCCGCTCAGATGCTTGCCATTGCGCACGAAGATCTGCACGCCCAGCTCATCCTCCAGCTGCATGATCTGCTTGCTGACGCCCGGCTGCGAGGTGAACAGGGACTGCGCCGCCGCCGACACGTTCATGCCATTGCGGGCCACTTCCCACACATAGCGCAACTGCTGCAGCTTCATGTCGGCTCCCTCGGAGTCGCGGGGGGCTGATTCGCCACCCCACTGGGCACATGCCCCGTCGCCACATGATGACGAGCGGAATCGCAGTGCGACTGCTGATCGTCGAAGAACACGTCGGCGTCATAGGCCTGCAGGAAGGCGCCCTTGTCACGCCCGCCCAGGAACAGGGACTCGTCGATGCGGATGTTCCAGGCACGCAGCGTCTTCACCACACGCTCATGGGCCGGCGCCGAGCGCGCGGTGACCAGACAGGTGCGAATGGGCGATTCTCCCGGCGGGAAGGCCATCTGCAGGCGCTGCAGCGCCGCCAGGAAGGGCTTGAACGGCCCGCCGGAGAGCGGCTGATTGGCGGCCTTTTGTTCGCTCTCGGCGAAGGCGGCCAGACCACTGGCCTTGTAGACGCGTTCGGCCTCATCGGAAAACAGCACGGCATCGCCGTCGAAGGCGAACTTGAGCCGCCCCTGGGGTCGCGTGGTCACCCGCGACGGCAGGATGGTGGCCGCCGCCACGCCCTGCTCCAGCGCATGACGGACATCGCTGCCATCGGTGGACAGGAACAGGTGCACATTGAACGGCGCGATGTAGCGATACGGACTCTCGCCACCGCTGAAGGCCGCGCGGGTGATGCCCAGCCCGTAATGGCTGATGGAATTGAAGATGCGCAGCCCGGTGTCAGCGCTGTTGCGCGACAGCAGGATCACCTCCACCCGCTGCTCCGGCAACAGCTCGTTGAGCGCCAGCAGCTTGTTGACCAGCACGAAAGCGTCGCCGGGCTCCAGCGGCTCGTCCTCATGGGCGATCTGGTAGCGCTGGTAGGCCTCCAGCCCCTCCTGCTCGAAGACGCGGTGACTCTCTTCCAGATTGAACAGCGCACGTGACGAGATCGCGATCACCAGCTGTTCGGGAGGGGCGTCGGAGGTATTGGCTGTCATGGCGGGCTTCCGGGGGCAGACTTGCGGGACTGGCGCCGAGTATAGAGCAATCCGCCGGGATGATCGCCTGCGCTGACAGCGCCGCCATGACAGGCTGGCGCGGATGCGGCTAGAATCGCGCCTTCCAGAGATTTCCAGGAGTGCCTGCCCCGGTGACCATGCGCTGTGCCCGCGCATCCGAGAAACGCGCCCTGCTGCTGTCCGGCGGCGGCGCCCGAGCGGCTTATCAGGTGGGCGTGCTGCGCGCCATCGCCAATATCCTGCCGCACGATGCCAGCAACCCCTTCCAGATCATCACCGGCGCCTCGGCCGGCGCCCTCAATGCGGCGTCCATCGCCATCCATGCGCCGCGCCTGCGCACCGGCGTGCGGACGCTCGAACACGTCTGGGGCAACATCAGCAGTGCCTCGCAGTGGGTGTTCTCCTTCCTGGCCAGTCGCCGGCGCGACACCCCCGCCTCTCTGCTGGACAACTCGCCCCTGTAGGAGCTGCTGGGGCGCACCATCAAGTTTGACAGGCTGCAGCGCAATATCGACGCCGGCTATCTGGAAGCCCTGGCGATTACGGCCTCGGGCTATTCCAGCGGCGAGTCGGTGTCCTTCTTCCAAGGGGTGGAAGGCCTGCGCAACTGGCACAAGGCCCATCGCGTGGGCGTGCGCAGCGAGCTGGGCGTGAAGCCTTTGCTGGCCTCCTCGGCCATCCCGACCCTGTTTCCGGCCGTGCGCATCAACCGCGAGTTCTTCGGTGACGGCGCCATCCGGCAGCTCTCGCCCCTGAGCCCGGCCATCAAGCTGGGAGCCGACCGCATCCTGGCCGTCGGCGTCAGTGGCAACAAGGCCGCCAGCCCGCCGCGCGACGCCACGCCGGCCCAGCCCTCGCTCTCCCAGATCCTGGCGCACATCCTCAACAGCGCCTTCGTGGACACGCTGACCAATGACATGGAAGCTCTGCGGCGCGTGAACAAGCTGCTGCCGCTGATTCCGCCGGAACGCCTGCAGGAGGCGCCGGAGCTCGGTCTGAAGCCGATCTGCCTGCTGGACATATCGCCCAGCCAGAACCTGAACAACATCGCGGCCGAGTATTTCGACGACCTGCCCCGTGCCCTGCGCCTGTTCGTGAAGGACTCGGGCTCCAGCAGCGTGCTGAGCCTGCTGATGTTCGAGAAGCGCTACTGCCAACGTCTCATCGCCCTGGGTCTGGAAGACGCCATGGCCAAGGAGGCCGAGATCCGCGATTTCTTCATGCCAGCGGGCACGTGATCCCCAATCCCTTGATGCCGCAGTAGCCATTGGGATTGCGCGCCAGGTATTGCTGGTGGTAATCCTCTGCGTAATAAAACGCATCCAACACTTTGATTTCAGTGGTTATCACACCGAATCCGGCAGCATCCAGCACCGCCTGCACCTGCTGGGCTCCTGCCTGGGCCTGCACCAGTTCCTCGGCACTGCCGACATAGATCGCGGAGCGGTACTGCGTGCCTCGGTCATTGCCCTGCCGCATGCCCTGGGTCGGATCATGGGATTCCCAGAACACCTCCTGCAGACGGTGCCGACTGATCTGCTGCGGGTCGAAGAAGACGATCACCACCTCCGTGTGACCGGTGCGACCGCTGCAGACCTCCTCGTAGGTGGGATTGGGCGTGACACCCCCGGCATAGCCCACGGCGGTGCTGTACACCCCCTGCAGACGCCAGAACACACGCTCGGCGCCCCAGAAGCAGCCCATGCCGAAGACGATCTGCTGCAGCCCCTCCGGCAACGGCGGCTGATAGGGCCGCCCGTGCACCACATGGCAGTTGCTGACGGGCATCGGCGTGCTGCGGCCCGGCAGGGCCGAGGCGGCATCGGGCAACGTCGCAGGTTTGGCAAACAACATGGCAATCCTCCTTCTGGAACGGGCTGAACACGAACTCACACAGTGCCTGCAGGCCACGCTGGCTGCGGCCTTCGGCTTGAATGCGCGGGGCAGTTGGGGCATGATCGCGCCTTCCGGAAAACCAGGCCAGGCGCCTGTCTTGCCGCCCCCACGACCCGCGCAGTATACGTTACGCCACTCGCCCCACACTGGACTTGAAAAGGACCGACGCATGATCTCTGCACTGATGAGCAACTACGGCAATCCCGATCTGGAATTCGAGCGTGGCGAAGGCACCTGGCTGTACACCCCGGGCGGCGAGCGTTACCTCGACTTCACCACGGGCATCGCCGTGAACTGCCTCGGCCACTGCCATCCCGAGCTGGTGCAGGCGCTGCAGGAGCAGTCCACGCGCATCTGGCACAGCTCCAACCTGTTCCGCATTCCGCAGACAGAGAAACTGGCTCGACGCCTGGTCGACCACACCTTCGCCGACCGCGTGTTCTTCAGCAACTCCGGCACCGAGGCAGTGGAAGCCGGCTTCAAGATGATGCGTCGCTATCACTACAGCCGGGGCGACGCCCAGCGTGTACGCATCATCTCGCTGACCAGCTCCTTCCACGGCCGCACGCTGGCGCCCATCGCCGCGTGCCGCAACCCCGTGCACATCGAGGGCTTCCTGACGGGCGATCCGGGCTTCGACCAGGTGCCCTTCGGCGACATCGAGGCCCTGCGCGCCGCCATCACCCCGGCCACCGCCGGCGTGATCCTGGAGCCCATCCAGGGCGAAGGCGGCATCCGCCTCACGCCCTTCGACTACCTGCGCCAGGTGCGCGAACTGTGCGACGAGCTGGGCATCCTGCTGATGTACGACGAAGTGCAGTCCGGCATGGGCCGCTCCGGCTATCTGTATGCCTACATGGCCTCGGGCATTGCGCCGGACCTGCTGGCCTCGGCCAAGGGGCTGGGCGGCGGTTTCCCGATTGGTGCCTGTCTGTCCACCGAGCGCGTTGCCGCGCCGATGGTGGCCGGCACGCATGGCAGCACTTTCGGCGGCAATCCGCTGGCCACCGCCGTGGGCAATGCCGTGCTGGACGTGCTGCTGGCGCCGGGTTTCCTCGACGACGCCATGCGCGGCGCCGCGCGCCTGCGTGCCGGACTGGCCGACCTGATCACGCGCTACCCCGGGGTGATCTCCGAGCAGACGGGACTGGGCTACATGATTGGCTTGAAGTGTGTGATCAGCAACGGGGATTTCATCCACGCCCTGATGGACGAGCGCATGCTGGTGGTCAAGGCCGGCGGCAATTCCGTGCGCCTGCTGCCGCCCCTGAATGTCAGCGTTGCCGAGATCGACATCGCCCTCGGCACACTTCAGCGCGTCTGCGAGCGCCTGGCGACGGCAGGCTGAGCGCCAGCCTCACGCGGCGCCCGGCTACCAGCCGCCGTCCTGAAAGTCCTTCCAGGCCTCGTAGCCACCGTCCAGGCTGCAGGCCTGCTCGAAGCCCTGCTCGGAGAAATAGGCCGCCGCACCCTGACTGGCATTGCCGTGATAGCAGCAGACGATCAGCGGCTTGCTGCGATCGTTGGCCGCGATGAACTCGTCGACATTGTCGGCGGTGATGTGAACGGCCCCCTCGATGCTGCCTGCGGCGAAGGAGTGGGCATCGCGAATGTCCACCACTCGGGCGCCTTCTGCCAGCATGCCGGCGGCCTGTTCTGCACTGATCCTGATCACGCTCATGCGTGCCTCCTGTGTCTGTTGGGTGCCTTGGCGGCACCTGTCAAAAGTCTTACCATGCCGGCTCGCCACCCCGGCCTCACTTTTCCACGGGCTTCGCCATGTCTGCCAGCAACCGTTCTTTCCTGATCTGGAACCAGGTCCTCTTCGCCGCCGAGGCCATCGAGGAGGCACCCCAGGGCGAGGCTCGCCGAGTCGCGCAAGAGAAACTGGCGACGCTGGCGGAAGCCTTCGGGGAAGAGGCCGATCCGGTGGAGAACTTCGAAGCCTTCGTGATGCTGCGCCTGTGCGATGCCCTGCAGCGCTGCGTGCAGCCGGACGCCGAAACCCCCGCCGCCGACTGAGCCCGGCGCCCTACTCCAGCTCGATCTCCCCGAACTGCGTCACCACCGGGTGTGGCGACTTCAGCCGGACCCGCGCCGGGTCGAGCGAGGTATCCTGCGGGCGGATCACCCAAGTGGTCTTCAGCCCGGCCTGCGCCGCCGCATCCAGTTCGGTGCGATCATCCGAGACGTACAGCACACGCTGGGGCGGCAGGGCGATGGCCTCGGCAATGCGCGCATAGGACTGCGGATCATCCTTCGGCCCGAGCGTGGAATCGTAGTGGCCGGAGAACAGCAGGCGCATGTCGCCCGCCGTGGAATAGCGGTAGAACAGCTGCTGCGCCTTCACCGACTCGCGGGAATACACGTACAGATTGCGCTCCTCCTGCTGCCAGCGCTGCAGCACCTCGGACACGTCAGGGTATACATGGGCCTGGAACATGCCCTGCTTGTAGGCTTTCTCCCAGACCATGCCCTGCAGCGTCTTCAGCTCCGTGACGGGCTCTTCGTCCCGGATCCACTGCTGCAGCACGCGAATGATGCCCTCGACGTTTTGCAGCGGGATGTGCGTCCTGTCGCTGAGCTTGACCAGCGTGCGCATCACGTCACGCTCTTCCGGGTGCTCGCGGACAAAGGCGGCGATGTGTTTCAGGGAATATGGCATGAGCACATCGTGATGGAACCCCGAGCCACCGGTGGTCCCTTCAATGTCTGTGACAATGGCGGCAATCTTCATCAAGTCTCCGAACGCGAACAGCACTCTTCTGTGGCCTCCTTTGCGGCCTTGCAGCAGCAGGCAAGCAGGAATCGCGCGATGCCCCCCGAAAAGGCGGCGGATTATAGCCCGATCTCACTCGATCCTGCACACCAGCCCTTTCAGATAAAGGCTTTCCGGGAACGGCAGCCCCACCGGATGATCGGCCGACTGGTGCATGTAGTGCAGGATTTGCCCACTGCGTCCGGCATCCAGCACGGCGTCGGCTGTGATCTTCTGGAACAGCGGCAGGTCGATCGCCCCTGAGCACGAGAACGTGAACAGCAGTCCTCCCGGCTGCAGCAGCGCCGCCCCCTGCAGCGCGATGTCCTTGTAGGCCCGCGCCGCACGCTGGAACTGCGCCTTGGTCTCGGCGAACTTGGGCGGGTCCAGCACCACGATGTCGAAGCGCCGGCCGCTCTGTTTCAGCTCGCGCAGATACTCGAAGGCATTGGCACAGTGCAGGTCGCAGGCAGACGGGTCAAAGCCATTGCGTTCGAAATTCGCGGCCGCGAGTTCGAGCGAGGGGGCCGACGAGTCCACGTTGAGCACATGGGCCGCCCCGCCCTGCAGAGCGGCGATACCAAAACCGCCCGTATAGGCAAAACAGTTCAGCACACGCTGCCCGGCAGACATGCGGCGCAGCAGCTCGCGATTGTCGAACTGGTCCAGGTAGAAGCCCGTCTTGTGCCCGTGGGCCACACTCAGGCCATAGATACGGCCATTCTCGTTGATTTCCAAGAGCTCCGGCGGCTCTTCGCCCCACAGCAGCCCTTGCGCCGAAGGCAACCCTTCACGCTGACGCACGCTGGCCTCGGAGCGCTCGTAGATGCCGCGACAGAGCAGCAGGCGCTGCAGCGCGGCAACGATCTCGGCCTTCCAGGCATCCACGCCGGTGCACTGGAACTGGCACACGAGGAAATCCCCGTAGCGATCCACGACCAGGCCCGGCAGCTCATCGGCCTCGCCGTAGACCAGGCGGCAGCCGGTGCGCTGCGGGTCGTCCAGCATGGCGCGCCGGCGTTCGATGGCGGCGGCCAGGCGCCGCGCGAAGAAGTCGGCGTCGATGCGCTCATCGGCATCGAAGGTCCACATGCGGGCGCGGATCTGGGAACTGGGGGACCAGGCCGCCAGGCCCAGAACACGCCCGTCGGCGGCGAGCACGCGCACGGTCTCGCCGGGGGCTGCAGAGCCCGCCAGGCGGTCGATGGCGCCGGAGAATATCCAGGGGTGACGGCGCAGGAGGGAGGACTCCCGGCCCTTGTTCAGATGCAGTGTCTTCATGTGTGGCGTCGACGTCGTGAGCGTGCGTGTCCGGGGCTGGTGGAAGAACGTGCGTGCGAGACGCAAGGCGGCTGGCAGACGAGGCGGCGATTCTACCCGGTTTGCCCGTCGGCACATAGCCGCCGCGCCAGCACATGCTGGTAGCGCCCCAGCGCCCGGTAAGGCTCCTGGCGGGCCAGCTCCAGTTCCAGCGCCAGCAGCTGCGCCTCGGGCATGGCACGCCCTTCCGGGGTCAGCAGCAGATCATGGAAGACGCGAATGCCGCTGTGACACAGCCGCTGCCAGCCGCCCTCGTCCAGCCAGCGCAGCACCTCGTTCGGCTCCAGCGGACGCGTGGGCGTGAGACTGCCGGCACTGGGCACGAAGTCGGCATCCAGGATCGGCGGGCGGCGCCCGCGCAGCAGGTTCTTCATGATGAGCCCGTGGCGATTGTAGAAGCTCAGCGACAGCAGGCCGTCACAGCGCACGAGGGTGCGCAGGGCCCCCAGCAGCCCGGGCTGATCGGCCACCCACTCCAGCACGGAATGGCACAGCACCAGATCATAGGGCTCACGCTGCCCGGCAGCGACTTCGGCGGCCAGCGTCTGTATGGAACAGTGCCGCCACTCCACCGTGTCAAGCTGCAGGGCCGTGGCTTGCTCGCGCGCCAGACTCAGCATTTGCTCGGAGATGTCGCACAGGGTCAGGGCATGGCCGGAGGCGGCGATCTGCAGGCCGAACTGGCCCTGTCCTCCTCCGGCATCCAGCACGCGCAATGGCCTGACACCCGCCGGCGCCAGCGCCTGGGGCAGTGCCTCGAGCAGGTCGCGACGCAGCACGGCCAGGCGTACGGCGCCCTTCAGTCCGCCATAGACATTGCGGGCGAAGCGCGGTGCCAGATCGTCGAAATTGCGGTCGGTGTCGAAACTGACCGGCGTGCGTCGGCGGCCTGGGCTGCTCAATTCACCACGGCCCCGGTGGCATCCAGCTCCACGAGGGGATAGCCGAGCTGCGCCAGCTCCTCGCCGATCACGGCCTTGTCCCCCACCACCAGCAGGATCATGCGCTCGAAGGGCAGGCGCTCGCGCGCCAGAGTGTTGATCTCCTCGCGGCTGATGCTGTCGATGATGCGGCTCTGCTCGTCGACGAAGTCGGGCGCCAGCCCGTACTCGATGATGCGGCCCAGGAACCCCGCCTTCTGCGTGGGCGTCTCGAAGTTCAACGCATCGCGCTGGCCCACGGCGGCACGGGTGAAGGCCAGTTCCTCGTCGGTGATGCCGCTGTCACGGAACTGCGTGATCTCGTTGACGAACTGGCGCACCGAGTCGGCCGTGCTGTCCATGCGCACGCTGGCGGCGGCGGTGAACGGGCCCGGAATGCTGGTGCTGGAGAAGCCGCTGCGCGCGCCGTAGGTGTAGCCCTTGTCCTCGCGCAGATTCAGGTTGATGCGGCTGCTGAAGGCGCCGCCCAGCACATAGTTCATCAGCGAGGACTTGAAGTAGTCGCCGGTGGCATCCCAGGGCATGTCGGTGACATAGCCGATGCGGATCTCGGACTGCGCCGCCCCGAGCTTGTCCACCAGATACAGCGTGTTGCCCGCATGTTCGGGCAGCGGCGGCTGCTCGCGCAGGGCCGGAGCCTCGCGTGGAAGGACATCGAGGAAGCTCAGGGCCGGCAGCAGCGTCGCCTCGTCCACATCGCCCACCGCCACGATCTGCAATGCACCAGTGGCCAGGGCCTGCTGACGGAAGGCCTCGACATCCGCCAGCGTCAGCGCCTCCAGCGTCTCGACCGTGCCGTTCACCGGCGTGGCGAAGGCATGCGCCTGCCCGTGCAGCAGTCCGTCGAAGACGAGATCGGCGATGGCGCTGGGCTGTTCGCGATTGGCCTGCAGGGATTCGATCTGCTGGCGGCGCAGGCGGTCGAGGTCGGCCTCGGTGAAGGCCGGCTGCAGCAGGCGCTGCTCCAGCAGGGCCAGGGTCGGCGCCAGATTGCGACTCAGCGCATTGACGCTGACCTGCAGGTTCTCGCGGGCGGCGGTCACGCTGATACGGCTGCCCAGCTTCTGCAGCTCGGCCTCGAAAGCCTCGGCGCTCAGCTGCTGCGTGCCCTCGTTGAGCAGACTCGCCGTCAGCCGTGCCAGCCCCCAGGTGCGCTCGTCGTTGAGCAGATGCCCGCCGCGAAACACCAGACGCAGGGTCACGCTGGGAATCTCGTCGCTCTGGGTGCCGATGATCTGAGCGCCATTGGCCAGGGTCTGCTGCCAGAACGGCGGCACTTCCACCAGTGGCGTCTGCCCTGCCCCCGGCCGCACGCTGCGATCGAAGCTGTCGCTCACCGGGCGCGGTTCCAGATCATCGAGCTCGGACGAGGTCACGCGCAGCGCCGGCGTGGGCACATAGGAATCGGGCTTGCTGGGCGCGACCCCCTCCTCGCGAGTCAGCACGCTGAGCACCACCGCCGGCTGGTCCTGGAGGTACCGGGTGAACACGCGCAGCACATCTTCCTTGGTCAATGCCCGCACGGCCTCGAGTTCCTGCGGCAGGAAGTTCGGGTTGTCCAGCAGATAGTCGTAGAGCGCCAGCCGCGACGCCTTGCCCTGCACACTCTCCAGCGCATTGATCAGGCTCGCCTCGGTCTGGCCCTTGAAAGTCTCCAGGTGCTCGTCGGTGATGTCCTCGGCAGCGAAGTCGGCCACGATGGCGCGCATGTCGGCCTCGAACTGCGCCAGATCGGCGCCGGGGAAAGGTTGCACCTCCAGACTGAACATGCCGCCCAGCTCCTGCGAGCCATTGGAGGCACTGGCATCGAGCGCCCGATTGCTCAGCACGAACTGTTGATAGAACAAAGAGTTGCGGCCTTCTCCTAGAATATTCGCGAGGGCCTGCAGCGGCACTCGGTCGGGGTGGGAGTACGGCACGCTGGGGAAGGCCATCACCAGCAGCGGGAAGCGCACGTTCTGATCCACGTAGGACACATGGCGATCGGAGTCCAGCACGACCGGCTGCGGCACAGCGCGCTCCACGGCCGGGCCGGTGGGAATGCTGCCGAAGTACTTGTCGATCATGGCCAGGGTGGCGGCCTCGTCGAGATTGCCGGCCACGATCAGCGTGGCATTATTGGGGCCGTACCAGCGC
>Ga0222712_10000059_pt1 | contig 142857 bp, 140 predicted proteins | sample C33_657DmetaG_FD_165043 | JGI IMG/M metagenome (GOLD analysis project Ga0222712, IMG submission 165043) | Estuarine water microbial communities from San Francisco Bay, California, United States - C33_657D | ecosystem: Environmental > Aquatic > Marine > Unclassified | place: USA: California...
GATCTTAGATCAAATATCCTCAATGTCTCCAAAGGGCCTAATGGATTCATAGACGAGCAGGATGTGCTTATACAAGTGCTGCCGATGATGCTCGACGCAAAACTTGTCGATTCTGAAGACTTCAATGATGCTTTCTTTAATTACGAGCCTGACGATATCAAGCTGAATGGCTATGCGGTCAATGAGACTCAGGAACGTCTTCAGATCTTTCTCGTCGATGAAAACTTCGTCGACGAGGCTCTTTCCGAAGATGAGATCCTTATTTCCGAAAGAGATCAATATGATCGACAGTTTCGACGTGCAGTCAGATACGTGCGTTCTGCGATAGATGGAAGTCTTTTATGCAAAATTCAGGATGCAGACCCCTCAAAGGTACTGGCAGCCCAGCTCGGTTCATCTCAGGGAATCGATCAATTCGATGTCATCGAAGTTTTTTTAATCACACTTTCAGGAACAGTCTCGCGGAAGGGCAAAGAGCTTCAACTGAGAGACATTCACTTCGACAAGGAGACTATAAAAGTCACACAGAAACTGGAAGGCAAATCACTAAAGAAGGAGATACTTCTCCTAAAGCGAGTCATCGATTTGAATTTCATTAATTCGATCAATGTCTCTCGAGGAGATCGCGAACCCCTCACCATTGATTTTGTACGTGATTTTAATACGAAACTCGAAGTCATCCAAGCTGCAGGAGAGAGTAACTTTGAGTCTTATCTCTGTGTATTAAGTGCAGAAATTCTATCTGACCTTTATCGTCTGCATAGCAGTCGCTTACTAGAAAAAAATGTTCGCTCCTTTCTGCAATTTCGGGGAAAGGGAGCCAACAGAGGAATGCGGGATACAATACGAGAGAGTCCAGAGAAATTTATCGCTTACAATAATGGGCTGACCATCACCGCAACAAAAGCGAAGGTCGTCGACTATAAAAAAAAGACATATATAGAAGCCTTGACCGACTTCCAAATTGTAAATGGCGGGCAGACAACAGCATCCCTTTATTTTTCAAAAAAAGACGGCTTGGACATCAGCGCCATTAAAGTCATGGCTAAGATAAATGTTGTCAAAAGTTCAGACAGTAAAGAGCTAGATGAACTCATTTCAAACATCAGCCGCTACTCAAACACCCAAACACGTGTTTCAAATGTCGATCTCCGCTCAAGAAACACTCAGCTTAGCACTCTGAAAAACCTCAGTAACAGTGTTGTGACCCCCAGTGGCAAAAAATGGTTTTTTGAGAGAGCGAAGGGAGAATTCAACACGCTTCTTAGGAAGGCTGGGAGCAGTAAAACAACGGAAATGAACAAGTTTCCTGCTTATAGGCGATTCTCAAAAGAGGAGCTAGCAAAATACTTCACCGCGTGGGGAAATGAGCCCTACCTTGTTAAGAAAGGCGGTGAAAAAGTTTTCCGCCATTTCATAGAGTTCATCTCACCGGAGGGTGACGATGCCGAAACTTTAGAGATCAACCGAAACTTCTATGAGGAGTTGATTGCTAAGATCATCCTATTTAGGGAAATGGAAAAGATATACGGCCAAGGAAAAAGCGCGATTGGTCAGATTCGCTCTGCCGCGATTCCCTACGCCATTTCCTGCCTCTACGAAATTTCGGATGGCTCAAATAATGCGATGAAATTCAATTTTGAAAAAATCTGGAAGAATGAAGGTTTGGAGCATGACCTTAAGGATTATCTCCGTGAGCTGCTTCAGCTGATCAACGATATGATCAAAAAATACTCTGAAAGTGATGACCTCGGGGAGTACTCAAAAAAGCCGGATTTATGGGAAAGCATCCGGAAATGCTCAGAAATAAAGGTATTTATGGACTCAAATGACAGCCAGAAAATTCGCAAATCCTACCTTCTCATTGCCAAGGAATAGTTTGTCCGAGAGATGACTAGAGAACTGGTAGCTGGGGAGAAGCAAAAGATATAGAACTATGTAACCTGTCGTCCATAGATCGACCAGTTACGCTATTCGAGTTTTTGAATTGAAGACCTTGTACTGATCCGACATTCATAAATACATGAATATTTAGGGTTAGTTAACGGGACAGGTAAAGAGCTTGCAGGGTAACTTGAGATAATCTTTAGCAAAGAATTGAACTGGTAAGGCCTTTGAAGACAACAGGATGAACCATGACAATTAGCTCAAAACTCTCAAAATCGCAATTTTTGATAGGACTTCAATGCCCGAAAGCATTGTGGTTCAACACCTTTAGAAAAGACCTCAAGCCGGAGGTTGACGCAGCAACACAAGCAGGGTTCGACGCAGGTAAGGAAATTAGTGTTTTGGCTCAGAGCTATTTCTTTGGCGGCGTAGAAGTAACTGGCAACTTTTTGGAGTCTGCGGGCGCGGAAAAATTAACTCGGGAGCTCATAGAAAATGGCCATACTACTCTATATGAGGCTGCGGCAATTCATCCGACTGATGGGAGTCATGCCCGTATTGATGTCCTTAAGAAAGTAAAAGACTCGAACACTTGGGACTTAATCGAGGTAAAAAGCTCTACTGAAGTGAAAGACTACCACCTAGACGATTTGTCCCTTCAGTATCACGTGTTTAGTGGATCTGGTTTCCGAATTAATAAGTGCTATATGATGTTGGTAAATAACAGCTACTCGCGAGCAGGGGCTATAAACCCCAAGGCCCTGTTCAAGCTAGAGGATGTCTCAGAGCAAATTATCCAGAAGCAGCACGAAGTAATTCTTAAGGTAGAAACGTTAACTGCAGTTCTTGAGTCGAAAAGCGAACCAGAAGAAGAAATCGGGGCTAGATGTAAGGATCCGTTTGAATGCGATTTCAAGCAACATTGTTGGAAGGATGTGCCAAACTACTCTATATACAACGTCTTCGCTTCAAAAAAAGCAGACATGATAGCCAAACTTATAGACAGCTATGAAGTTAAAAACATATCTCAAGACTTGATTCCGAAAGGCTTAAAGGCACTTGATCTTGAGGCTTTTTTAACTGGAAAGATAATCAAAGACAAGCGTAATATAAGTGCATTCCTCGATCAGCTTGAATATCCACTCCATTACCTCGATTATGAAACCATAGGTCCTGCGATCCCCGTATACGATGGGACTAGGCCATACGAACGAATACCTTTCCAATTCTCATTGCATATACAACGGGAAAGAGATCAATCTCTTGAGCATTACGAATTTCTTTGCAAAGAGAAAATAGATCCCCGAGAGAGGTTTATAAAAACCTTGGTGTCACACTGCGGTTCGGCAGGATCTATTATCGTTTACAACAAGTCGTTTGAAGCCAGCTGTAATGAAAGGTTAGGAGACACATATCCAGAATATTCGGAGGCACTAAGAGAGATAAATAAGAGAATGGTTGACCTGCTAATCCCCTTTAAAAGAAGATGGTTGTACAACCCAATTCAAAATGGCTCCGCATCGATAAAGGCGGTCCTACCAGCATTTAGTACCCTTAGCTACAAAGAATTAGAAATTAGCGGCGGCGAAGAAGCATCTTCAAAGTATCTAGCTTTCGCAGAAGGCAAACTTTCTACTGAATCAGAAACATCTTTATTTCATGATTTGTCGGAATATTGCAGCTTAGATACATATGCCATGAAACTCTTAATCGATAAACTTTGCGAAATATAATAGATTGAGAGTTTAAATAGATTAAAAAACACTAACTAGTTAAACGAAAAATAGAAGTGGATAAAACCTCGCCGGACGGCGGTTCAGATGTTTTTTGAGTAGGAAATGAATGTCACGGCGATCGTAACATCAGCGTTTACATAGATGTTAATTGTGATTTTTATCAATATCATAGATGCAATAAACAACTCCCCCCGCCTCCACTGCGCCAATCAGACATTCAACTAACACTGGACAAAAAACATACCAGCTAACTTTACAGAGCGCTTTTAGCGACCTTGCACTGAGAGGTCATCCCATTAGTGGGAGGGGGGTGGTTAAATACGAGTCCATGCCCCTCCCCCTAGAACCGCAAAATTACCTTGGCAACAACTGGGGCCTTCATATGTAAAGATGTACACTCGTGTAAGCTTGTGAAAGCCAACTTCAATAAAGCCTATAATCTAAGTCTTCGGCCTAATTGTTTGTAGTCAGGCGTGTAGCCAGGCTTCCTTGAGACTATAAATCAACGATATTTCGTTGTTTTTAAAGACTTTTATAAATCAACAACGAGCAGATCCAGAACATCGAGTAGTCCTCCAGGTGCCGGCATGACCCTGCTTCTTGACGCCAACAACGCGAACGATCTTGCGCAAGCCGCGCGCCTGCTGCGTGCCGGCGAACTGGTTGCCGTACCGACCGAGACGGTCTATGGCCTGGCCGCCGACGCGCGCCAGCCGGCCGCCGTGCGCGCCATTTTTGCAGCCAAGAACCGGCCGGCCGATCACCCCCTCATCGTGCACCTCGGCGATGTCGCGCAGCTTGCCGAGTGGGCCGTTGACATTCCGCCGGCTGCCTTCACCTTGATCGAGCGCTTCTGGCCCGGACCCCTGACGCTGGTGCTGCACAAGGCGCCGGGGGTGGATGCGGTGGTGACCGGTGGTCACGCGACAGTGGCACTGCGGATGCCAGCGCACCCCGCCCTGCTCGCTCTGCTGCAGACCAGCGGCCTGGCAGTGGCCGCGCCTTCGGCCAATCCCCACAAGCGCCTCAGCCCCACCAGTGCGGCGCATGTGCTGGAGAGCATGGCTGGCAGACTTGCGGCGGTGCTGGACGGGGGCGATTGCACGCTCGGCATCGAATCCACGATTCTTGATCTGACCGGTGACGTGCCTCAGGTGCTGCGCGCGGGGCCGGTCACTGCCAGCGCGATTGCGGAACAGCTTGGCTGCCCCGTGGCCACCCCGAGTCAGCACACGGTGGCGGTGCCGGGCAACATGCCGGAGCACTATCAGCCGCGCACGCCCGTGCGTCTGAAGAACGCACAGCAGATCGCACAGCACGTGGACTTCCCCGTGGCAAGAATCCTGCTCAGCCTTGAGGCAGGTCAACTCGACACCACTTCCGCACTGACACGGGTGATGCCGCGTGGTAAACCTGACTACGCGCGGCAGCTCTACCGGGCGCTGCACGAGGCGGATCGATTGCAGGTGAAGGAAATCTGGGTGGAGACGCCTCCCGCCACCGAGGAGTGGGCGGACGTCATCGACAGATTGCTGCGCGCCAGTGGTGGGGTCCGCTAGAAGGTGACGGATGGCACCCATTGGGGCCACGCCACCGGCGATGGCCGACATGCATCAGAGTAGGAGTGAAAGACCCATGCTGACATTGAACGTGCCCGACATGTCCTGCGGCCATTGCGTCCAGGCCATCATGCAAGCGCTGACGACACTGGACCCCATGGCCGAGGTGCAGGTGGATCTCGAAGCGAAGACAGTGAAAGTCCGTACGAATGCCGCAGACGCGGCCGTGCGTGCCGCGATTGCCGAGGCGGGTTACACGCCCTCCTGAAGGGCGGCGTCCCTCAGGGTTGCCGCACCTGATTCCACTGCATCGTCCTGCTGCGCCAGTGTTCCTCGATGGCCTGCACGAAACCCTTGTTGACGAATTTGGCGCGTGACTCGTTCCACAGTGGCGAGTCATGGCGCAGCACCACCCCTTCCACCTGTCCTGCGCGATAGCGGCTCGTGGCCTGTTCCAGAAACTGCGTCAGACTCTTGCGCGTGAACCTGCCACGCCCGAGCTCGGGCACCTGCGCCAGTCCCAGGTCCTGCGCCAGCTGCGCACGTCGCGCCACACTTCAGAAGCGACCCTCGCCACGATCATAGACATCGAAGAGCAGGAACCAGTCGGGCAGCGCGTGGTAGTCGAGCGAATGCTGCGCGGCGCACCATTCGCCGAACAGGATGAGCTGAGGGGTCAGGTGGCTCTTCAAGACGTGGTCGTACTGCCCGAGCCAGGCATTCAGGCGCGAGAACTGGCCGTTGAAGGGCTGCTCCAGATAGCTGCCGCGATTCTGCGCGCGCAGTTCGCCATGCTCGTCCAGAGACAGGCCCAGGTTGGCGCCGTCCAGTTTCTCTTCGATGATCAGTTCGTGCTGCAGCATGTCCTCCACCTCAGGGGGCGCCAGCACCTTGTCGCCGCGAGGCTCGCCATCGCCCAGCCAGATCAGATGATGCGTGTGAGGAAAGCGGAAGAAGTCAGTCATGTGAATGTCCCTTGTGGAGGCGTTTCTGTTTCTCGGCATGGCGGGTTCTGGACCAGACGGGTATCAATGGCAGAAGGGTGAGCCCCGTGCGGGTCAACTCGCTCTCCCAGTCGTGCCAGTCGGTGTCGCCGGCGAACACGATGGCACTGCTGCCGGGCAGGCTCAACGCCTGCAGGGCCGCGGCCACCATCTTGCGATCGGCCAGATCGTGCACCACCTCGTCCAGCGGCTGCGGCAGGATGCCCGCACCATCACGGTCGTAGTCCACCGACACGCGATCGACTTCATCCCGAGACAGCTTCGCCATCACCACCTCGATGCCATAGTCGTGGAAGTCCAGCTTGTGGTGATACTCGACGTTGATCGCACCGGCGAGATCGAGCACCAGATGCGCCGGGCTCGCCGCAAAGGCTTCGAGCCAGCGCAGCACCTGCTCCTGCAGCGCCGGCTCGGGCGGACTCACCTCGCGGTGATGCGGCAGCAGCGTCTCCCCCTTGCGGCGGGCCATGGCGGCGCTCGCCGCGATCAGCACATTGGTGTCGACGAGATAGCGCGCATGCCACTGCGGGGGGGGGCGACAGGCTGTTCACGCTTGCGCTGGGCTGACTTCAAGGGGCTGCGTCCAGAAAGTGATACATGGCTCGATGATAAGCCCGCAGCGGCGCACTGGCGAGTCCGGGGCGGTGCGTGCTTCAATTCCGGCTCGACACCCATTGCCCCGAGTCCGTCGCGTGACCAGCCCAGCCCCCGCCAATGCCACACTGCCCATCGAGGCCGTCCTCCCCGATCTGCGCCGTGCGCTCGCGCGGCACAATCGCTGCCTGCTGGTCGCCCAGCCCGGCGCCGGCAAGACCACCCGGGTACCGCTGGACCTTCTGCAGGCGGATGCCACCGGACGATCGCGCTGGCTGCTGCTGGAACCGCGCCGGGTGGCGGCGCGCCTGGCGGCCGGCTACATGTCCGAACAGCTCGGCGAGTCGCTGGGCGACACGGTGGGCTATCGCGTGCGGGGCGAGTCCCGCGTCGGCCCGGACACGCGGCTGGAAGTGGTCACCCAGGGCATCCTCACGCGGATGCTGCAGGACGACCCGGGCCTCACTGGCGTGCAGGGCATCATCTTCGACGAATTCCACGAGCGCAGCCTGGAGGCCGACCTCGGCCTGGCGCTGGCGCTCGATGTGCAACAGGGCCTGCGGGAAGACCTGCAGCTGCTGATCATGTCGGCCACGCTGGACGTCGGCGCGCTGCTGCAGGTGCTCGGCGAGCACACGCCCGTCATCGACTGCCCCGGGCGCGTCTGGCCGGTCAGCACGCAACACCGTTCACCCCCCTTGCGCGAGTACGCGGAGCGGCATCAGGCCGCCATCGTGCGCGAAGCGCTCGCCGACCACGACGGCGATGTGCTGGTGTTCCTGCCCGGTCAGGCCGAGATCCGCCGCCTGCAGCGCGAACTGGAAGGCAGCATTCCCGGCCATGTCGAAGTCTACCCGCTGCACGGCCAGCTCACCCTGGCGCAGCAGCAGGCCGTGCTGCGACGGCCGGCGAACACGACGTCCCGACGGGTCATCCTGTCCACCGCCATCGCCGAGTCCAGTCTGACCGTGCCGGGCGTGCGCATCGTCATCGACGCCGGGCTGGAGCGCGTGCCGGTGTTCCAGCCGCGCACGGGACTGAGCCTGCTCGACACTCGCCGCGTCAACCGGGCCAGCGCCGATCAGCGCCGCGGCCGCGCCGGCCGCGAGGCCCCGGGCGTGTGCTACCGGCTGTGGGCGGAGGAAACCATGCTGGCTCCGCATCGCGAGCCGCAGATGCTGCAGGCGGATCTGGCAGGGCTGCTGTTCGAACTGCTGCGCTGGGGCGTGCAGGACCCGGCCGGTCTGAGCTGGGTCAGCCCGCCGCCGGGACCAGCACTGGACAGTGCGCGAGCGCTGCTGAAGTCACTGGGGCTGCTTGCACCGGACGGCGGCCTGAGCCGCTTCGGCCGTGACTGCGGGCGCTGGCCCACTCACCCGCGACTGGCCGTGCTGCTGCAGGAGGCCGGCAAGCTGAACGCGCTGAGCCTGGCCTGCTGGCTGGTGGCCTGGCTGGAGGAGGACATTGGCGGGCAGGACATCGACCTGGCGCTGCTCTTCGCGGCTCTGGAGAACGGGGGTCACGCTCGCGTCGACGAGCGCTGGAAACGCGCCGCCCGGCAGTGGGCCACCCGCGCGGGTTGTGGGCTGGAGATTGGCACGGCGGACGCCCTGCCGCTGCTGCTGGCCCGCGCGTGGCCCGATCGCCTGGCGCAGAATCAGCGGCAGAGCAGCGATCAGGGCCGCGCCCGCTTCAAGCTCGTCAGCGGCGGGCAGGCCCTGCTGCCCGAGACTCACGCGCTGGCACGGGCGGAGTTCCTGCTGGCGGTCGAACTGGACGGCGATGCCAGCGGCGCCCGCCTCTTCCACGCCGTGGCCATGAGTCCGGCCCAAGTGGAGCGCTGCTTCCCCGAGAGTGCCCGCTGGCGGGCCGATGTGCGCTGGGACACGGCGAGCGGCCGCATGCTCGCGGAGGAAGTGCGCAGCGTTGGCGCCCTGGCGCTGGAACGCCGCCCGCTGCGCGACGTCCCGCCGGAGGTGCTGCGCCAGGGTCTGCTGGCGGCCCTGCGCCAGCGCGGGAGCCTGGCTTGGTCGGACGATGATCGGCAACTGCTGGGCCGCTTGCGCCTGCTGCAGCGCACGCTCGGCGCGCCCTGGCCTGCGCTGAGCGACGAGGCCCTGCTGGAGTCGCTGGAAGACTGGCTGGGCCCCCATCTGCAAGGGCTGAGCCGGCTGGAGCAGGTGGACCGGCTGCCACTGGGACGTCTGCTGCTGGAGTCTCTCGACTGGTCGCTGCAGCAGCAGCTTGTTCAGCTCGCGCCCACGCATCTCGGTGTGCCCAGTGGCAATCGCATCGCCCTGGATTACACCGGGCCGGAACCCGTGCTGGCAGTCAAGCTGCAGGAACTGTTCGGCCTGCAGCAGACCCCCACCGTGGTGCAGGGCCGCGTGAGCGTGCTGCTGCATCTGCTTTCCCCGGCGCGCCGGCCGGTGCAGGTCACACGGGATCTGGCCAACTTCTGGGCCACCGGCTATTTCGAGGTGCGCAAGGATCTGCGCGGGCGCTATCCGCGTCACCCCTGGCCGGAGGACCCGCTGCAGGCGGAGCCCAGTGCCCGCACGAAGAAGCGCCCGGAGGGGCGGTGAGTCAGCGCAGGCTAACCCGCAAAAGTCTGTCCTGACTGACGATTGAAGTCTTCCGAAAAGGTCACGAACTCGTCGGCCGGCATGGGCCGGCAGATGCAGTAGCCCTGCAGCACATCGCAGCCTTTTTGCACCAGCAGGGCCACGGTGTCTTCGTCTTACACGCCTTCAGCCACGGCGGCGCGCAGGACCTCCACGTCGAAGCCGGTAGCGGTGCCGGAATCGTCAAGGGAATGAATCGGGGGGCAATGGTTGCAGCCGCCGAAAGCGATGAGCTCCGGTTGCGCCTGCAGTGCGGACGCAGGCAGCAAGAGTGCTGCAACGGCACACAGAGCGGGGCCTTTCTCATTCCATCGATGCGCACGCATGCAGAGATCCTGTGCCTGATCCGCCGGGGATCGCGTGAGTTCTGGCCGGAGTGCAGGGATGCACGCAGACGGATGCAAATCGGGCTGGCGTGCCGGCAGCTGCCGGACTTGATGGTATAGTGCGCGCGACTCATCGCAATGTGGAACGCAGCACCATGGCCCGAGGCACCCTCTTCATCATTTCCGCCCCTTCCGGCGCCGGCAAGACCAGCCTGGTCAACGCCTTGCTCAAGGATGGCAGCGATCCGCTGCTGGGCGTGTCGATCTCCCACACCACACGCGCCCGCCGCCCGGGCGAAGTCGACGGCGTGAACTATCATTTCGTCACGGTGGACGACTTCCGCGCCATGCAGCGCGACGACGCCTTCCTGGAGTCCGCGGAAGTCTTCGGCAATCTCTACGGCACCTCGCGCGCCTGGGTACAGGCACAGCTGGAACAGGGGCTCGACGTGATCCTGGAGATCGACTGGCAGGGCGCCGCGCAGGTGCGTCAGCGCATGGACCGCAGCCGCAGCATCTACATCCTGCCGCCCTCGCTGGCCAGTCTGCGCGAACGCCTCACGGGCCGCGCCCAGGACGACGACGAGACCATCAACCGACGCATGCGCCAGGCCACGGACGAGATCTCTCACTACGACGCGGCCGACTACGTGGTCATCAACGAGGACTTCGACACGGCCCTGCAGGACCTGCGCGCCATCGTGCGCGCCTGCCGTCTGGAACGTGCCCAGCAGCAGCAGAACAACGCCAGCCTGCTGGATGCCCTGCTGAAAACGGCCTGAAACAGGCCGCCAAGGCCCTTAAATGCTGTAAAGGACAAGATTAAAGTAGGCAGTGCCGAGGCTCTTTTAGTAGAATCGCCGGTCTTTTCAACAGCCCCGTCTCAACCACAGGTGTAGCTATGGCCCGTATAACCGTCGAAGATTGTCTGGCAATGGTCGACAATCGCTTCCAGCTGGTGATGATCTCCAGCAAGAGAGCCCGTCAGATCCAGACCGGGGGCAAGGACCCGCTGGTGCCTGCCGACAACGACAAACCCACGGTGATCGCCCTGCGCGAAGTCGCCGCCGGCCTGGTGGATGCCAGCATCCTGACTGCGCGCGCTCCGGCCCCCATCATCAACCTGACCCGCGATGATCTGAAAGCGCCGCCACCCCAGCTGCTCGACAATGACGATGACGACGCCTTCGGCGAAGACCTCTGAGTGAGGCAGGAGTCGGCTTGTGAACACAATCGACTCTCTCGCCAGCAGCCTCTCCAACTACCTGGAAGGAGAGCAGGTCAATCTTGTCCGCCGTGCCTACTACTACGCCGAACAGGCCCATGATGGCCAGTTCCGGCGCAGTGGTGATCCTTATGTGACCCACCCTCTCGCCGTGGCCGGCATCCTCTCCGAAATGCACATGGACCCCCAGAGTCTGGTGGCCGCCCTGTTGCACGACGTCATCGAGGACACCGGCATCAGCAAGCAGGCCGTGAAGAGCCAGTTCGGCGAGACCATCGCCGAGATGGTCGACGGCGTCAGCAAGCTCAACAAGATCAGCTTCAGCAGCCACGCCGAGGCCCAGGCCGAGAACTTCCAGAAGATGGCGCTTGCCATGGCCAAGGACATCCGCGTGATCCTGGTCAAGCTGGCCGACCGTCTGCACAACATGCGCACCCTGGATGTGCTGAGCCCCGAGAAGCGTCGGCGCGTGGCGCGCGAAACACTCGACATCTACGCCCCCATCGCCAACCGGCTGGGCATGAACTCCGTGCGCATCGAATTCGAGGAGCTGGGCTTCGAGGCCCTGTATCCCATGCGCAAGCGCCGCATCAACGCGGCGGTGAAGAGCATCCGCGGCAACCGCAAGGAAATCGTCAAGCAGATTCAGAGCGCCCTGGAAGCCTGTCTGTTGCGCGAAGGCATGCCGGGCCGCATTTTCGGGCGCGAGAAGCACCTGTACAGCATCTACGAGAAGATGCGCTCCAAGCGCAAGTCCTTCTCTGAGATCATGGACGTCTATGCCTTCCGCATCGTGGTGGACAAGGTGGACACCTGCTACCGCGTGCTCGGCGCCGTGCACAATCTCTACAAGCCCGTGCCCGGCCGCTTCAAGGACTACATCGCCATTCCCAAGGCCAACGGCTATCAGTCGCTGCACACCACGCTGTTCGGCATGCACGGCGTGCCCATCGAGATCCAGATCCGCACCGAGGAAATGGAGGCCATGGCCAACAACGGCATCGCGGCCCACTGGCTCTACAAGTCCCACGACGACAGCCCCAGCAACGCCCATGTGCGGGCGCGGCAATGGGTCAACGGCCTGCTGGAGATGCAGCAGCATGCCGGCAACTCGATGGAATTCATCGAGAACGTCAAGATCGACCTGTTCCCCGACGAGATCTACGTGTTCACGCCCAAGGGCACCATCATGGAACTGCCGGCCGGTTCCACCGCCGTCGACTTCGCCTATGCCGTGCACACCGATGTGGGCAATTCCTGCGTGGCCTGCCGCATCAGCAAGCGACTGGCCCCGCTGAGCGAACCGCTGGAGAGCGGACAGACCGTGGAGATCATCACCGCGCCCGGCACCCAGCCCAATCCGGCCTGGCTGAGCTTCGTCGTCACGGGCAAGGCTCGCAGCAACATCCGTCACTTCCTGAAGAACCAGCGCCACTCCGAGTCCGTCGCGCTGGGGCGGCGCCTGCTCAACAAGGTGCTGGGCGGCTTCGGTTCCCAACTGGAGAAGATTCCCCCGGCGCAGATCAAGGCCGCGCTGCAGCTCACCAACAGCGCCGAGCTGGACAACCTGCTGGAAGACATCGGCCTGGGCAATCGCATGGCCCATGTGGTGGCCAGACTCATGCTGCCCGGACAGGCCGATACAGAAGTGGGGGCCGAAGTCGGCCGTGAGAGCAAGCAGAGCTCGCTGGCCATCCGCGGCTCCGAGGGCATGGTGATGAGCTACGCCAAGTGCTGCCACCCGATTCCCGGCGATCCGATCATTGGCCACATCAGTTCCGGCCGCGGCATGGTGATCCACACCGAGAGCTGCAACAACATCGCCGAGATCCGCGACAATCCGGAGAAGTGCGTGTCCGTGCGCTGGGACCCGAACGTCGAAGGCGAGTTCTCGGTGGAGATCCGCGTCGAGCTCGAGAACGAGCGCGGCATCATCGCCAAGCTGGCCACCACGATCACCGGGGCCGAGGCGAACATCGAGAAGATCAGTACCGTTGAGCGTGATGCCCGCTTCAGCATCGTCAATCTCTCGCTGAATGTGCGCAATCGCATCCATCTGGCGCGCGTGATGAAACGCATCCGCCTGATCAAGCCGGTCAGCAAGGTCACGCGGGTGAAGAGCCGCAAGACCACGCGACCCGCCAGAACCTGACCCCTTTCGACCATCACCCGCGCCCAAGGCAGGACGACACCGTGGCTCCAGACCAGATCATCAGCACCACCCTCGCACCGGCGGCCATCGGCCCCTACTCCCAGGCTGTCCGACACGGCGACCTGGTGTTCCTGTCCGGCCAGATCCCGCTGGACCCGGAAAGCATGGAAGTCGTCAGCGGCGGCATCCAGGCCCAGGCCGTGCGTGTGCTCGAGAACATGAGCGCGGTCACGGCGGCGGCCAGCGGCTCCCTCCAGGACGTCATCAAGCTGACCATCTTCCTGACCGATCTGGCTGACTTCGCCGTCGTCAACGAGACCATGAAGCGTTATTTCGAGGCGCCCTATCCCGCGCGTTCCACCGTGCAGGTGGCCGCCCTGCCCCGTGGTGTCGGCATCGAGATCGAAGCCATCATGGCGGCGCCCGGCACCCGCTGAGCGCTCGCCATGACGGCCGAACTGGCGCCGCTCACCATGCTCAAGGGCGTCGGGCCCGGCATCGCCGCGCGCCTGGCTGCCCTGCATCTGCATACCCTGCAGGACCTGCTGTTCCACCTGCCCCTGCGCTATCAGGACCGCACCCGCATCAGCCCCATCGCCGCCTGCCGCATCGGCAGTGAGCTGCTGCTGGAAGGCGAGGTGCTGGGTTGCGAGATCAGCTTCGGCCGTCGCCGCAGCCTGCTGTGCCGCATCAAGGACGGCACCGGCCTCATCACCCTGCGCTTCTACCATTTCAGCGCCGCGCAGAAGAGCGCGCTGGCCCCGGGCACGCGCGTGCGCTGCTACGGCGAGGTGCGCGGCGGCACCACCGGGCTCGAGCTCTATCATCCCGAGTATCAGGTGCTCAAGACGCAGGAGTCGCCGCCCCTGGAAGCTCGGCTCACACCCGTCTATCCCGTCACCGAAGGCCTGCAGCAGACGCGACTGCGCGCCTTGGTGGACCAGGCTCTGAACTTGCTCGACTCGCAGCTGCAGCTCACCGACTGGCTGCCCGCGCCGCTGCGCCAGGCCCTGGGTTTCGCTTCGCTGGCCGAGGCGCTGCAGTTTCTGCACCGCCCGCCGGTGTCAGCGCGGCTGCACGAAACCCTGCACAGCCTGGCCAATGGGCAGCATCCGGCCCAGCGCCGGCTGGCCTTCGAGGAACTGCTCAGTCATCGCCTGTGTCTGCGCCGCCTGCGTCAGCAGGCCGATCAGCAGAGTGCGCCGCTGCTGCGCGCCCCCGGCACCCTGCGAGCGGCCTTCCTGCGTTCACTGCCCTTTGCACTGACAGGCGCGCAGCAACGGGTGGCACAGGAGATCGCCGCCGATCTGGGACGCGAGCGCCCCATGCTGCGGCTGCTGCAGGGCGATGTGGGTTCAGGCAAGACGCTGATCGCGGCGCTGGCCGCGCTGCAGGCGGTGGAGAGCGGGCTGCAGGCGGCCATCATGGCCCCGACCGAGCTGCTCGCCGAACAGCATCACCTCAATTTCACCCGCTGGCTGGAGCCTCTCGGACTCAAGGTGGGCTGGCTCAGTGGCAAGCTCAAGGGTCGTCAGCGCGAGGGCCAGCTGCAGGCCATGTCGAACGGGGAGGCCCAGGTGGTGGTCGGCACCCACGCCCTGTTTCAGGCCCAGGTGCAATTCGCCCGCCTTGGGCTGATCGTCATCGACGAACAGCACCGGTTCGGCGTACACCAGCGCCTGGCACTGCGCGAGAAAGGGGCCAGCGGGCAACAGGTGCCGCATCAGCTGGTGATGACGGCGACGCCGATTCCCCGCACCCTGGCCATGAGCGCCTATGCCGACCTGGACTGCAGCGTGATCGACGAACTGCCGCCCGGTCGCACCACGGTAAACACCTTGGTGATCTCCAGCGCCCGCCGGGCCGAGATCATCGCGCGCATCCACCATGCCTGCAGTCAGGGCGCCCAGGCCTACTGGGTCTGCACGCTCATCGAGGACTCCGAGGCCCTGCAGTGTCAGGCGGCGCAAGCCAGTGCCCAGGCCCTGCGCCAGCAGCTGCCGGATCTGGCCATCGGTCTGGTGCACGGGCGCATGAAGCCGCGCGAGAAGTCCGCCGTGATGGACGCCTTCAAGGCTGGCGAGTTGAAGTTGCTGGTGGCGACCACTGTGATCGAGGTGGGCGTGGATGTGCCCAATGCCAGCCTGATGATCATCGAGAACCCCGAGCGGCTGGGGCTGGCGCAACTGCATCAGCTGCGCGGAAGGGTGGGCCGCGGGGCCGTGGCCAGTCACTGCGTGCTGCTCTATCAGGCGCCACTCTCCGCGCTGGCCCAGGAGCGCCTCGGCATCATGCGCGACAGCACCGACGGCTTCCTGATCGCCGAGAAGGACCTGGCCTTGCGCGGCCCCGGTCAGGTGCTGGGCACGGCGCAGACCGGGCTGATGAGTTTCCGCATCGCCGACCTGGTGCGCGACGCCGGCATGCTGGAGCAGGTGCGCGAGCATGCCGAGATCCTGCTGCAGGACCACCCCGCGCATGTGGAGCCGCTGATCCGGCGCTGGCTGGGCGAGCGCGAGCTGTACGGCAATGTCTGACCCCGCGTTTCCCGGGTAGGCGGCACAGCGTTCGCGTGGCTATAATGCCGCCACTTCGAACACCTCGCGGACCGCCGCCCTCAGGCCGCGTGCCCCGCCTCCCCCACCACAACCGTCAGGCGCACCATGCACACACAGCAGGCCCCTCGGATGTATGCCGAACCCACCAATCCCGTTCGTGTCGTGCTGCTTGCCGATGGCCGTGGCCGCGGTCAGGTGGTCGTGCCCGTCTCGCATCTGCTGGACCTGAAGCTGCTCAACAGCCTGGTGGAGCGCGAGCTCGTGCCCATGCGCCTGCGCGACATCGTGGACCTGACCCGGGCCGGCAAGCTCACGCAGGTCGAGAGTGCGCCCGTGTTCTTCCTGCTGCCGACGATTCTCGACGAGGCCGTCGCGGCGCACACGCACTGCCAGTACGACATCATCACCGTCGATGGCGTGGAGCGTCAGGAAGTCGCCCTGAGCACCCTGCGCGAAGCCCTGCTGCACACCTTCGGGTACCTGGTGCTTGCACTCATCTTCCCGCCGCACTTCTCGTCCCTCGGCCGAGATTTTGTGGTCAATCCTCACATCAGTCATGCGTCACCACGCCATCGGCGATGCGCCGCCCGAGGAGATTCCCCTGCCGCTGTATCAGCGCTACGGGCTCGACCCGGTCAAGGTGGCCGCCGCCATCGACAAGGTGTTGGCCGCGGCCGAGGACATCCGCAAGATGGCCGACCACTTCCAATGACGAGGCAGCCGTGAGCACGTCACTCGACTCGCTGCGCGAGCGTCTGCACGCCGTACTGAACACAGCCACGGCCGCTTTTGCACGCCGCTTTCCCGCCGCGCACGCACGCCTGCCCGCCTTCGTGCAGCTCACGCGCCTGAACCGTCCCATCGGCATCTACCTGCTGCTGTGGCCAACCCTCGGGGCGCTGTGGATCGCGGCGCAGGGCCTGCCCGATCTGCACCTGCTGCTGATCTTCGCGCTGGGTACCGTGCTGATGCGCTCGGCGGGCTGCGCTATCAACGATTTCGCCGACACACGTTTCGATGGCAGCGTGCAGCGCACACGCGCGCGTCCGCTCATCACCGGCGCGGTGAAGCGCCACGAGGCCCTTCTTGTGTTCGGTGCGCTGTGCGCGCTCGGCTTCGTGCTGCTGCTGTTCACCAATGCGCTGACGATCCAGTTGTCTTTCTTTGCCGTGGCCATCGCGGCGCTCTATCCGTTCATGAAGCGTGTCACGCATCTGCCGCAGCTCGTGCTGGGCGTGGCGTTCTCCTGGGGCATCGTGATGGCGTTCGCGGCGCAGCGTGGCGAACTGCCGGTGCAGGTGTGGCTGCTGTTCGTGGCGAATTGCCTGTGGACAGTGGCCTATGATACGCAGTACGCCATGGTGGATCGCGCCGATGACCTGAAGATCGGCGTCAAGTCGACGGCCATTCTCTTTGGCGAGGCGGACCGTCTGATCATCGGGGCTCTGCAGGCGCTGTTCCTGCTGGCCATGCTGCTGGCGGGCCGGCAGTTCGAGCTGGGCCTGTTCTACTACGCGGGCCTGGTCGCGGCGGCCGTGATGTTCGTGCAGCAGGCGGCCATGACGCGCTCGCGCTCACCCGAGGGCTGCTTCCAGGCCTTCCTGCACAATCACCGTGTGGGCGCGGCGGTGTTCGCGGGAATTTTTCTGCACTATCTGTTCAATTAGAGAGAGCAATGCCGCCCCATGGACGTTTCATACCTTCTCGACTCCCTCAATGATCCCCAGCGTCAGGCAGTGGCCGCTCCCGCCAGCAATCTACTGGTGCTGGCCGGCGCCGGCAGCGGCAAGACCCGGGTGCTCGTGCATCGCATCGCCTGGCTGATGCAGATCGAGGGCGCCTCGCCCTTCTCGATTCTGGCCGTGACCTTCACCAACAAGGCGGCGCGGGAGATGCGACACCGTATCGAACAGCTGCTGGAGCAGCCCGTGGGCCCGATGTGGGTGGGCACCTTCCATGGCCTGGCCCACCGCCTGCTGCGCACGCACTGGCGCGAGGCGAATCTGCCAGAGAATTTTCACATCCTGGACAGCGATGACCAGCTGCGGCTGATCAAGCGCCTGTGTCGCAATCTCGGCCTCAACGAGGAGCGCTGGCCGCCCAGGCAATGCCAGTGGTACATCAACTCGCAGAAGGACGAAGGCTTGCGCCCGCACCACATCGAGCATTTCGGCGACGAGTACACGCGCAATCTCGTGGCGCTGTATGCCGCCTACGAAGACGCCTGCCAGCGCGGCGGCATGGTGGATTTCGGCGAGATCCTGCTGCGCTCTCATGAGCTGTGGCTCAATCACCCGCAGATCCTGCAGCACTACCAGCGCCGCTTCCGCCACATCCTGGTGGACGAGTTCCAGGACACCAACACCGTGCAGTACGCGTGGCTGCGCGTGCTGGCCGGGCGCGATAACGCCCTCATGGTGGTGGGCGACGACGATCAATCGATCTATGGCTGGCGCGGCGCGAAGATCGAGAATATCCAGCGCTTCACCCAGGACTTCCCGGGCGCCGAGATCGTGCGTTTGGAGCAGAACTACCGTTCCACGTCCACCATCCTGAAAGCGGCCAACCGGCTGATCGCCAACAATCAGGGGCGCCTCGGCAAGGAGCTGTGGACGCAGGACAAGGAAGGCGAGTCGATCTCCCTGTACGAGGCCTTCAACGAACAGGACGAGGCGCGCTTCATCGTCGAGCGCCTGCAGGCCTGGCTCCACAGCGGGCATCGCCTGAGCGAGGCCGCTATTCTGTACCGCTCGAACGCGCAGTCGCGCGAGCTGGAAGATGCGCTGCTGCGCACCGGCATGCCCTATCGCATCTATGGTGGACATCGCTTCTACGAACGCCTGGAGATCAAGAACGCCCTCGCCTATCTGCGTCTGCTGATCAATCGGCACGATGACACGGCCATGGAGCGCGTCATCAATGTCCCCACGCGCGGCATCGGCGATCAGACCATCGAAACCCTGCGCAGTGTGGCGCGCGGCGAGGAGCTCTCGCTGTGGGCGGCCTGCGTCAAGGCACTGGAGCATGGTCTTCTTGCGGGCCGCGCGGCCAGCGCCGTGCAGCGCTTCCTCGAGCTGATCCAGGCGCTGGATGACGCCTGCGACCCGCTGCCGCTGGCGAAGAAGGTGGAATACATCATCACCCACAGCGGCCTGATCGAACATCACGAGAAGGAAGGCGGCGAGAAAGCCGCCGCGCGCATCGAGAACCTGCAGGAACTGGTGAACGCCGCCGGCAGCCATGACGAACTGGACGCCGATGCCGAGGCCATGGCCGTGGAGTCACGCGAGTTCCTGGCCGCCTTTCTGGACCAGGCCTCGCTGGATGCCGGAGAAGGCCAGGCGGGCGAATCCGACGACGCTGTGCAGCTCATGACGCTGCACTCGGCAAAGGGCCTGGAGTTCCATCTGGTGTTCCTGGCCGGCATGGAAGAAGGGCTGTTCCCGCACAAGATGTCCATGGACGGCATAGCCGGTCTCGAAGAGGAGCGCCGACTCTGCTATGTCGGCATCACCCGGGCCCGCAGCAAGCTCTACCTCACCCATGCGGAATCGCGCCGGCTGCACGGCGAGGTGAACATCACCCGGCCCTCGCGCTTCATCCGCGAGATTCCTGCCGATCTGGTGGAGCACGTCCGCCTCAAGGCCAGCATCACGCGCCCGAGCTTCGGGGCGCGTCCGGCACCGATGCTGCGACACGAGGACATCCCCGACTCCGGCATCCGCCTGGGCGCCCGCGTGCGCCACGGAAAGTTCGGCGAAGGCGTGGTGCTCAATTGCGAAGGCCACGGCGCCAATGCGCGGGTGCAGGTGAATTTCCATGACGTTGGCAGCAAGTGGCTGGTGCTGTCCTATGCCAAGCTCGACGTGCTCTAGACCTGCAGCGGCGGGGTTTGTTCGATTCTTGAACATTCGAGCCGCCTTTCGGCCCCACAAACCCGCCCGCCCGCGATTGACCGCTGCTCGCGCCCTGCGCACCATGGCGACACGCTGATCACTCCCTCGGGACGGTGCCCGCCATGTTCGCCCCCCACCTGCCGACGCTCACGCTGCTGGTCTGGATAGTGCTTGCCATGTGCCTGCTCGGCATGTGGGCGCTCTGGCGCGTTCATCCGGGCATCCCCGGCATGGCGCAATGGCTTGCCGCCACGCTGCTGAACACCCTCGCCGTGGGGCTGGCGCTGGGCGAGATTGTATTGGCCGACCCACTCGTGCTGCTGCCGGTGGGGGACTGGCTGACCGTGATCGCACTACTGTGCATGCTGGAGGGAGCGAGGCGACTTGGCGGCGGCGAGGCTGACAGGCGATGGCGCCTGTTTGGCGTGCTGGCCCTGGTGCCGGCCTGGCTGTTCTGGTCCTTCAATGCCAGTACCCTGGGCCGCACGCTGCTCCACGACCTGCTCGTCACGCCGCTGCTGCTGGCCATCGCTTGGGCGTTGCGGCGGCGCTGGCCGCTGCACGAGCTGAGTGCCGGATTCGCCCTGCTGCTGGCACTGGGCAGCGCGCTGATGCTGGGGCAGCTCGGCGGTGTGCTGCCCTCGGCCTCCCAGACCCTGCCGATGCTGCCCCTGCTGCTGACCATGATCGCCCACGTCGGCCTGACGCTGTGCATGGCACTGCTGTGCGGCGAGCGGGCACGGCGCGAGGCGGCGGCACTGGCCCGCGAGGATGCACTGACGGGCCTGCCCAACAGGCGCAGTCTGGAGGAGGCGCTCGCCCGACAGATCGCTCTGGCCGAACGCTACCACACGCGCTTCGCCGTGATCGACCTTGGCGTGGAACGGCTGCGCGAGGTGAATGCCCTGCTTGGCCGCGTCACAGGCAATTTGCTGCTGCAGCACACAGCCAGTCGGCTGCGAGAGTGCACGCGCGGAGGGGATATTCACGGTCGACTCGACGGCGAGCACTTTCTGGTGATCGTGACGTCCCTGCCCACACCGGACACGGCCCGACACGCCTGCGAGCGTCTGCAGCGTGCGATGCAAACGCCCGCTCCGCTGGACGACAAGGCGCCGCATCTCGGCATTCGCGCCAGCCTGGCGCTGTGGCCGGAGGATCGCACGCGGGTGGAAGCCTTGCTGCAACCCGGTGCCATGCCCTTGCCACTGCAAGCGTGCGAGGGTCGCGCTGTCGTGGTCTAATCGGCAGAGCCGACACAGGAGCCCGACCATGCTGCACATCACCCCCAGCGTCAGCATTCCCGCCGACGAAATCGAACTGAGCGCCATTCGCGCCCAGGGCGCCGGCGGCCAGAACGTCAACAAGGTCTCCTCGGCCATTCACCTGCGCTTCAATGTGCACACCTCGTCCCTGCCCTGGTTCTACAAGCACCGGCTGCTGCACCTGCAGGATTCCCGCATCAGCAAGGACGGGGTGATCATCCTCAAGGCCCAGCAGCACCGCACGCAGGAGCTCAATCGGGAGGACGCCCTGCGCCGGCTGCAGGCGCTGATTCGCGAGGCCACCGCCATCCGCAAGCCGCGCACGCCGACGAAGCCGACGCTTGGCTCACAGCGCCGGCGGGTGGAGGAAAAACAGGCGAGAGGGCACATCAAGGCACTGCGCCGACCCAAGGGCGACGATCACGACTGAGGGACTGGGCGTCAGGGCGTCTCGTTGCGGCGCGACACTTCGATGCGGCGGGTGCGGCCGTTCTCGTCAATCGCCACGAACACGAACAAGCCTTCGGCCACCTTGCGCAAGCCCGCATGCGTGAGGGAATTGGAGTTCCACACTTCGATGTTGATGTGCATGGAGCTGCGGCCGATCTCGACAATCTCGGCATAGCAGCTGACGATGGAGCCGACACTCACCGGTGCGAGAAAAGCCACGTTCTTGATCGCCACCGTGGCACTGCGGCCGCGCGTGACCTGCTTGGTGGCGATGGCGGCGGCGAGATCCATCTGCGACACCAGCCAGCCCCCGAAGATGTCGCCGTTGGCATTGGTGTCCTTCGGCATGGCCAGGGTCTGCAGTGCCAGTTCTCCCACAGGCACCGGATCGAGGTCGAGGTCTTCCACATTCGTGAGGCTCATGGTCTCTCCGGGGTTGCTGCACGCATCGGCAGCGGGCTCAGTACATCATGCGCCAGGCCCCGGCCAGTTGCCAGCTGGCAAGCAGCAGCCCCAGCGAGAGCAGCGCGAACATCAACAGAAACAAGTAATGGAAGGCACGCCTGCCCTTGGCCAGCATGCGCCGCCGCCATGGCAGGCCGGTGACAGCCGGCACCGGCACCTGCGCGAACAGGCTGAGGAAGGCATGCAGCATCAGGCACCACAGAAACAGCAGCAGCGAGGGAATCAGGAAGATGTCGCCCGCCTGGGTGCTGGAGGTGAGCAGCACGCGCAGCGCGGCAGCCAGGGCCAGCACCGCACCCAGCAGCAGCAAGGGGCGGGTACGCTGCCAGCGGCGGGCGATTCCCTGCAGGGTTTCCAGCATTGCGTGGCGCTCCGGGGCGCGGGTTAGAATGGCGCCAAGCCTACCTGTTCCGGACCCGCGAATGAACCCGTCCCCCCAGCAAGACACCCGCACAGCACAGACCCTCGACCTGATCGCCGGTTATCGCAGCGACGGCGAAGCCATCATGGAGCGTCTGAACGTCGAGGCCCTGCCCGATGCCCGCGACGAATTCCGCCTGCGCCAGTCGCCGGCGTTTCTGCGCGGCCTTGCCAGCGGCGACCGCATCCGCTTCCCGGCGCGCAACGAGGCGGGTTACGAGCTGCTGCGCCGCAGCGGCAATCTGTGCATCCGGGTGCTGCGGCGGGACGATCTCGACAGCGTGTCCCTGGCCCTGACGCCCGAGATCGAGCTGCTGGACGGCAGCCTTGATCTGCAGACGCCGCGCCTGCTGGTCTACAGCATTCATGTGTCGACCGGCTTCCAGACGCTGGAGGTCCTTCTCGACCGTATCGTCGGCCAGTTCCCGGGCACCGTCTGGTACTATGGCAACGTCTACGACCCGGCCGACGGCGTGACGCCCCTGGACTGGTGGCAGGAATTTCTCGCGCCCGTCTGAACCCTCTGCAGCCCCGAGACCGCGATGCTGATCGTCATTTCCCCTGCCAAGACACTCGATTTCGACACCCCCGTGCGCATTCGCACGGCCACGCAGCCGCAGTTCCTGCAGCGCTCCGCCGAGCTCATCGAGAATCTGCGACAACTGACCCCGGTACAGGTGTCCGAGCTTATGGCCATCAGTCCCGCGCTGGGCGAACTCAATCGTGCGCGCTTCCAGACCTGGCAGACGCCCTTCAATCGGGACAATGCCCGGCAGGCCCTGTTCGCATTCAAGGGGGATGTCTATCTCGGCCTCGATGCGCCGTCACTACCCGCCCGCGACGTCGCCTGGGCGCAGGACCATCTGCGCATTCTCTCCGGGCTCTACGGCCTGCTGCGCCCGCTCGATCTGATCCAGCCCTACCGGCTGGAGATGGGCATCGCCCTGCGCATGGGCAGCAGCGCGTCACTCTACGATTTCTGGGGCACGCAGATCACTGACGCTCTGCGGCAGGAACTGCAGACGCAGCGCAAGCCGCTGCTGGTGAACCTCGCGTCCATCGAATACTTCAAGGCCGTGCGTCCACAGCAGCTGCAGGCGCGCGTCATCAGTCCGGTGTTCAAGGATTTCAGCAACGGACAGTACAAAATCGTGAGCTTCTTCGCCAAGAAGGCGCGCGGGTTGATGAGCGCGTGGATCATCCGCGAGCGGCCCCGCAAGGCCGAGGACCTGCTGGCCTTCGATGTCGAGGGCTATCGCTACGACCCGGAACAGTCCACAGCCGATGCGCCGGTGTTCCTGCGCCGGGAGGCCTGAGTCATGGAGCTGCCCTTCAGTCAGGCCTGCGAGAACAACAAGGCGCCGATCCTGGCCGTGCTGCAGCGGCACTTCACACGTCCCGGTCACGTGCTGGAGATTGCCGGCGGCACCGGCCAGCATGCCGAACACTTCGCTGCGGCCATGCCCTGGCTGCAGTGGCAGAGCACGGATGTGCCCGCCAATGTCGCCACGCTGAATCTGCGTCTGGCTGCCGCTGCGCTGCCGAACCTGCCGCTGGCGATGCCACTGGATGTCACGCAGGCCGACTGGGGACAGCACGGCATCGACTACCTGTTCAGCGCCAACAGTCTGCACATCATGCCCGCCAGCGCGGTGGTGGAGTTCTTCCGGCCGCTGCCCGATGTGCTGGCGCCCGGCGCGATCGTCTGTGTATACGGTCCGTTCAAATACGGCGGCGAATTCACCACGCCGAGCAACGCGCAGTTCGATCTGTGGCTGAAGGAAAGGAACCCGGCGAGCGGGATTCGGGACGTGGAGACAGTGCAGGCACTGGCGGCAGCGGCAGGGCTGAGCCTGGTGGAGGACAACGCCATGCCCGCGAACAATCAGCTGCTGGTGTGGCGCCGGGGCAACGCGGCCTGAGCGAAATGCTGCAGTGCGAAATCAGCCCTCGCGCAGGGGTGGCATTTCGACCGTGGTCTCACGAATCCATTCGCGCCAGATGGACACCAGCAGCGCCATCAGCACCGGCCCGATGAACAGGCCAACAATCCCCATCGTCTTCACTCCGCCGATCAGCCCGAAGAAGGTCGGCAGGAAGGGCAGCTTCACCGGCCCGCCCACCAGTTTCGGGCGCAGCGTCTTGTCGACGATGAACAGCTCGATGGTTCCCCAGGCCAGCAGGCCGAGCCCGGCCGTGATGTCCCCCGTGCCCACCAGGTAGATCGAGATCAGCGTGAAGGTCAGCGGTGCCCCGCCAGGGATCAGCGCCATGAAGCCGGTCGCCACACCAAAGGCCACGGGTGACGGCACGCCCGCGATCCAGTAGGCGATGCCCAGCACCACGCCCTCGCCGATGGCGATGATGGTCATGCCCATGACGGTGGAGGTCACCGTGGCCGGCACCACGCGCGAATAGCGCTGCCAGCGCTGCGGCAGCACACGCTCGCCCACCGTGTCGAGCTGGCTCGAGAGGGACTGACCGTCCCTGTAGAGAAAGAACAGGGTGATCAGCATGAACACCAGGGTGAGCAGCAGTCCCGCCAGCCCCCAGCCCGCGCTGAGCACGAAGCGCGAGATGCCGGTGATCTGCTCGCCGCTCACCAGACTCACGACCACGCCCAGCTGCTGCGGTTCGCCCAGGTACTGCGTCCATTGCTCGGCCAGCCATTCCCCCGCCAACGGCAGGGCCTGCACCCACTGCGGGGCCGGGGCGCCATACTGGTTCGCGTGGGTGAGCCAGCTGACTGCCGTGTCGAATTCGTTGAGCGCAAAGGAGAAGGCGATGGCAAGGGGAATCAGGATTCCCAGGACCATGGCGGTGACCGCGATGGAGGCGGCCAAGGTCGTGCTGCCGCCGCAGCGCTGCAGCAGTCGCAGGTAGAGGGGCCAGCTGGCGAAGCAGATGATCAGTGCAGCCAGCACCGGCACCAGAAAGCCGATGAAGAAATACACGCCTGCGGCAATAATCAGCAGCAGCAGCGCACGCGCAACGGCGACATTGGTGAAGACGGGCATGGGGCGAAAGACTCCTGCGGGACAGGCCACGGGCTGCACGCGCCCCGGATGGGCGCGCAGGCAGTATACGCACAGTGCTCGCTTCTTGTACGTCGTTATCAGCAGATTTTCTGCAGGGTCTGCAGGCGCACATCCACGCTCAGAGGCAGTGTCTGCAGGGCCGCCACCCGGGCCTTGCCCTCGGCGCTGGCACGAAACAGATGCGGCGTCATCAGCAGCAAGTCGGCGATCTCCAGTGGCGTCGCCAGCGTCAGGTCGAAGCGCACAGGCGTTTCCCGCAGCAGGGCAAAGCCCTCGGGCAGTGCGGGCGGGGTGTCGCGCTCCGGTTTCAACTGCGGGTAGATCTGTTCGCGCAGCTGCAGCAGATGGCCGGGGCCGGGGTCGACCTGCAGCAACAGGCCGCCCGGCGCGAGCACGCGGTGAAATTGCGGATACACCGGAAAGCCGAACAGACACAGCACTCGGTCCAGCGCGCCCGCCTGTACCGGCAGGTTGGCATTGCTGCCCACCACCCAGGTGGCCTCGTGCTGCTGCTTCGCGGCGGCGAGCACGGCCCACTTGGAGATGTCCAGCCCCAGAAGGGCCAGGGGCCGCGTGGTGGCGGCGGCCAGCGCCCGCAGATAGAAGCCTTCGCCACAGCCGGCGTCCAGCACACGCAGTGGCGCATCCGCCGCTTGCGGGGCGTCCTGCAGCAGGCTGGCACAGACGGCCGCGGCCAGCGGCTGATAATGCCCCGCGGCCAGGAAGCGCCGACGCGCGGCCACCATTTCCTTGCTGTCACCCGGGTCGCGGGAACGCTTGTGCTGCACTGGCAGCAGATGCACATGGCCTTCGCGGGCGCAGTCGAAGCTGTGCGCGCTGCCACAACGCCAACTCCCGCCCGCGCGTTCCAGCGGCAGATGACACAGGGGGCAAGCCAGGGCCGCGAAGGCAGCAACGCTCATGTCAGCCGCGCCTCAGACATCCAGGCGGTAGAGCGCGCCGAACTTGGCGTGGACATAGCGCACGAAAGGCGCGGCCGTCAGTTCCTGCCCAGTGGCCCGGCGACACAGCTCCGGCGCATCGAAGCGGCTGCCGTGCCGGTGAATGTGGTGGCGCAGCCAGGCCAGCAGACGCGTCACCTCGCCACGGGCCAGCTCGTCGGCAATGCCCGGGTCCTGCTGCTGCGCGCTCGCCATGAACATGGCGGCGTAGAGATTGCCCAGGGTATAGGTGGGGAAGTAGCCGAACGCGGCCTGGGACCAGTGCACGTCCTGCAGCACGCCCTGGGTGTCATCGGGTGGCGTGATGCCCAGCAGCGCCTGCATGCCGTCGCGCCAGGCCTGAGGCAGGTCCCGCACCTGCAGGTCGCCGCGCACCAGCGCCTGCTCCAGTTCGAAGCGCAGGATGATGTGCATGTTGTAGGTCAGCTCGTCGGCCTCGACGCGAATCAGCGAGGGCTGCACCTTGTTGATGGCCCGGTGGAACTGCGTGAGGGACACCTGGCCCAGCTGCGCCGGGAAGTGGCCCTGCAGCGTGGTGTAATGCTTCTGCCAGTAGCCCAGGCTGCGGCCCACCTGATTCTCGAACAGCCGCGACTGACTCTCGTGGATGCCGGACGACGTGCCCTGGGCCAGCGGCGTGCGCGCAAGTGCCGGGGCGATGCCCTGCTCGTAGAGCGCGTGGCCGCTCTCGTGCAGCGTGGCGAAAATGGCGGAGGTGGCGAAGTCCGCCTGATAGCGCGTGGTGATGCGCACGTCGTCAATCCCGAAGCTGGTGCTGAACGGGTGCTGCACCTCGGCCAGATGCCCGCGCGTGAAATCGTAGCCCACCGACTCGGCGGCGTGGCGGCAGAAGGCCCGCTGCGCGTCGATGCTGAAATCCTGGTACAGAATGCCGTCATCGATGACATCGAGCCGCGCGCTGATGGCCTGGATCAGCGGCACCGTCTCGCGCTTGACCGTGGCAAAGATCTCGCGCACGGCAGCCGTCTTCATGCCGCGCTCGTACTGGTTCAGCAGAGCATCGTATTTCTCATCGATGTAGCCCAGGATCTCCGCGCTCTGTCGTGCAATCTCGACCGTGCGTTCCAGGTGGGGTTGAAACGACGCGAAGTCATTGCGCTCGCGCGCAGCCGCCCAGGCGGCGCCTGCCGCGCCAGTGACCTCGCTGCGCCAGCGCACGAACTCGGCAGGAAAACGCCGCTCCTCATCGAACTGCCGCCGCACATGGCGCAGCAGGCAGGCCGCATCGCTGTCGGGGGCCGCGCTGGCCTGCTCCTGTTCGGCCACGGCCAGCAGATCCGCCATGCGAGTGCTGGTGGCCAGCTCATGGGCAAGCTGGTTCAACGTGGTGAGCTGCTGCGTGCGCCCCGCATTGCCCTGCACCGGCATGCCGGTTTCGCGGTCCCAGTAGAGCACGGCGGCCGCCTTGTGCAGATCGTCGAGGGTGTGCAGCTGTTGCAACAGAGCGTGGTAATGCGGATGGGCGTCGCTCATGAGTCCGTGCCGCCGGCGTCGGCCTCCATGCTGCGGTTCACGCCCAGGGCACTCCAGGCCTGGCAGGTCGGCATCACTTCCAGCGTGTTGATGTTGACGTGCGCCGGCACCGAGTTCACCCAGTGAATGATCTGCGCCACGTCGTCGGCGCTGAGCGGACGCGTGCCTTCATAGACGCGATCGGCCCGTGCCACGTCGCCCTTGAAGCGCACGGTGGAGAAATTGGTGTCCGACATGCCCGGTTCGATATTGGTCACGCGCACGTGCCGCCCCAGCAGGTCGGCCCGCAGGGCGCGGGAGAAATTCTGCACGAAGGCCTTGGTGGCCCCGTAGGCGTTGCCCCCCGGATAGGGCCAGTTGCCCGCCGTGGAGCCGATGTTGATGACGTGGCCGCTGTTCCGTTCCACCATGCCCGGCAGCACCGCGCGGGTGACGCGCAGCAGGCCGGTGACATTGGTGTCGATCATGGTTTCCCAGTCGCTGAAGTCCGCCTTGTGTGCCGGTTCAAGTCCGAGCGCGAGGCCGGCACTGTTCACCAGCACGTCGATGGCTCGCAGCGGCTCGGGCAGGTTGGCGAAGAAGGCGTCCACGGAATCCTGCTGGGTCACATCCAGTGCCGCGGCGTGCACCGGACACTGGCCCGCCAGCGCGGCGGCCAGTGCCTGCAGCTTGTCGAGACTGCGCGCCGCCAGAATCAGCGCGCAGCCATCCTGGGCGAAGCGCCGCGCGGCGGCCTCGCCGAAGCCTGAAGACGCGCCGGTGATCATCACGATTCGGGGCATCGTCAGGCTCCCCTTCAGGCCAGCTTCAGGGGCAGGCGCGTGAGCACCTGTCCGGTGACGGCGGCCAGTGCATTGGCCACGGCCGGCGCGATGGGCGGTGTGCCCGGTTCGCCCACGCCCGACGGCGCATTGGTGGACGCCACGATGTGCACCTCCACCTGGGGCATCGCGCTCATGCGCAGCACGCGATAGGTGTGGAAGTTGTCCTGATCGACGTTGCCGCCGGTCAGCGTCACTTCGTCGGCCAGCGCGGCCGACAGCCCGTAGGCAATGGCGCTCTCGACCTGGGCCCGCACCACATTCGGGTTCACCGCAATGCCGCAGTCGATCGCGGCGACCACGCGCTCCACCTTGAAGCTGGTGCCTTGCACGGAGACATCGACGATCTCGGCCACGGTGGAACCGAAGGAAGTGTGCACGGCCACGCCGCGGCCCCAGCCTGCCGGCAGCTCGGTGCTGCCCCAGCCGGCCTTTTCCGCCGCCAGCTGCAGCACGGCGGTTTCACGCGGGTTGTTGCGCAACAGCCCGAGACGGTAGGCCACCGGGTCCTGCCCTGCCTTGCGGGCCAGCACGTCGATGAAGACCTCCTTGCTGAAGGCTGTGTGGGTGTGACCCACGGAGCGCCACCACTGCACCGGCACGCCGGTTCGCGGCGAGTGCAGCTCCACCTGCCTCTCGGGAATCTCGTAGGCCAGATCGGACAGGCCCTCCACCGAGGTGATGTCGATGCCGTTGACCATCATCATTTCCGCCATCGCCGTGCCGTCGATGATGGACTGTCCGGCCACACGCACCTGGATCGCGGTGGGGCGGCCATTCACGTTCACGCCGGCAGTGAGCTTGTGCACATAGGCCGGGCGGTAGTAGCCGGCGCGCATGTCGTCCTCGCGCGACCACACCAGCTTCACCGGCGTGCCCTGCACTTCCCGTGCGATGCGCACCGCTTCCAGCACGTAGTCCGAGGCCGGGTTGGCGCGTCGGCCGAAGCCGCCGCCGGCGAACACGGTGTTGATCTTCACGTTCTCGATGCCAGTGCCAAGCAGCTGCGCGATGGCGGCCTGATCACCCGTGGCGCTCTGGCAGCCGTACCACATCTCGGCGGCATTGCCGTTCACCTGGGCGACGCAGTTCATCGGCTCCATCTGGGCGTGGGCCAGGTAGGGGAATTCGAACACCAGTTCATGCACTTCGCGGGACTGGCTCAGCGTGGCGGCCACATCGCCCTCGGAGGCTGCGACGGCGCCGGGGGTGTCCACCAGCTCGCGGTAGTGCGCGAGGATGTCGGTGGAGCTGCGAGTCTCGGCCTGGCTGTCATCCCACTCGACCTGCAGCAGTTCGCGACCCTTGGTGGCAGACCAGTAATCGCGGGCCAGCACCACCACGCCGGTGTCGATGGCGAACACGCGCTCCACGCCGGGACGGGCCAGCGCAGCCGTGGCATCGAAAGAGCGCACCTTGGCGCCGAAGCGCGGCGGGTGGGCGACCACGGCGGTCAGCATGCCCGGCAGCTTGACGTCCTGGGTGTAGATGGCCGTGCCATCGTGCTTGCCGGTGTCCTTGCGCAGCGTGTCGTCACGGCCGATCAGCGTGAACTGGTCCGGCGTCTTCAGCGTCAGCGCGGCCACATCCGGCGCGCTCTGCTGTGCCGCCGCCACGGCCAGGTCGCCGAAGCTGGCGCTGTGGCTGCCATGCGTCACCAGGCCACGCGACACGCGGATTTCGCTGGCCGGCACGCCCCATTGGGCGGCGGCGGCGTTCAACAGCATGGCGCGGGCGGCGGCGCCTGCCTGGCGCATCTGCATGAAGCTGTTGGCGATGGCCGTGCTGCCGCCGGTGCCCTGCTGACCCATCAGCAGGTTGGCGTATTTCTCGGTGTCGGCGGGCGCGTGCTCACACACCACCTGCGCCCAGTCGGCATCGAGTTCGTCGGCAATGCAGGTGGCCAGGCCGGTGTAGACGCCCTGCCCCATCTCCAGGTGCTTGATCATGACCTTGACGATGTTGTCGGGCGTGATGCTGACGAAGGCGTTGAATTCCAGCGCCGCCTCGCCGGCGCCCTGCGCCTGGGCAGCGACGCCGCCGAAGTTCACGCCGAGCATGAGGCCGGCCGCACTGCCGGCAGAGACTTTCAGGAAGGCGCGACGGTCGAGCGACGGGGCCTTGCCTTGCAGGAATCGAGACAGGTTCATTGCGCGGCTCCTCCGGAATTCTTCAACTGGGCGGCCGCCATGTGGATGCCGGCGCGGATGCGGGAATAGGTGCCACAGCGGCAGATGTTGCCGGACATGGCGGCGTCGATGTCCGCGTCGGTGGGGGCACTGTTGGTCTCCAATAGCGCCGTGGCGGACATCACCTGACCGGACTGGCAGTAGCCGCACTGCGGCACCTGCAGCTCCACCCAGGCCGCCTGCACGGCGCGCGCCTGGGGCGATTGCAGCCCCTCGATGGTGGTGATGTTCCTGCCGACGGCACTGGAGACGGGCAGCACGCAGGTGCGGGTGGCCACACCATCGATCTGCATGGTGCAGGCGCCACACTGGGCCACGCCGCAGCCGAACTTGCTGCCGGTGTAATTCAAGTGATCGCGCACGGCCCACAGCAGGGGCATGTCGCCGTCCACGTCGAGCTCGTGGGTGTGTCCGTTGATGGTGAGTTGATAGGCCATAAGCCCTCCTGTCTGGTGAATGGGCAGTCTTGCGCAGCGGAAGTGACGGGCATTGTATACGCTGCGCGGCGTCAAAGCGCTCACGGCACGAAGATTTCCCGGCTGTACCACGGTATCGCCGTCACTCCTGTCAGCACCTGCGTCCCGTCGAAAATGCGCGAGAAGAGCGGGCCTGTCGCCTCGAATGACACCTGCTCGATGCGACTGTCTGCCGCACCGGGAACTCCCAGCGCGTCGGTGGCCTGGTCGATCTGATAGGTGCGAGTGAACGCCGGTCGACGGCCGGAACGAATGACCACCGAGGACTGTCTGCGCACCGCCGCCGCCTTCTGATAGCGCAGCGTCATGCGCACACGGTCACCGCCTTGCGCGGCAAGCGTCCAGGTTTCCTCCGAGCGTCCGGCCTGCTCGCCCTGCCCGGCTGTCATGCGTGTCACGTCCGCCGTGATGGCCGGCTGGTACACCTCGTAGGCGCCCGGCCCTTCCGGCGAGATGCCGTTGATGATCATGGTGCCGGCCTCGCCGCTTTGTGCGTTGCGGGCCTGCACCGACATGACCATGTAACGACTGCTGCCCGTGCGCACCGCCTGCCCCTGCGCATCCAGCACTACATGGCGATCCATGAACGTCACGGAAAGGGCCACCTGGCCCGGTGCGTTCTCCAGCGGCGTGAGCAGCCAGCCCTCCGGCAGCAGCGGTGACACCGCCGCGGCATTGACGCGAAAGCTCAGCGCCGTGCGCGTCTCTGTGCTCCATTCGACATAGTCTTGCGCGACTGCCGTCTGCAGCAGCGCGAAGCAGACGAGCAGGCGTGAATGGTGGAACAGGCGTTGCAAAAAGCTCATGTCCGTTTACTCCGGCAGGGCCAGCACCAGCAACTCCGGCACCGGGTTGGTGAGAATGCTCAGGGCGATGTACTGGCGGCCGTCGATGGCATAACTCATCGGCGCGCCACCGGCATTGGCCGGTAGCGCAATGCTGGCCAGCTGCTCGCCAGTGAACTTGTCGCGCGCCACGAGTCCGGCGCCGTCCAGGGTGGTCTGGGCGTGAATCAAGAGGCCGGGCGTCACCAGAACGGCGTGCTTGCCGCCGCCGCCCAGGGGCGGCAGGTCGATGCCGGCGAGGTCGGGATGATTGGTGACGGGGGCGAAGTCGTCGCCATTGGCCACCTGCCAGAGGATCTCGCCCTTGTTCATGTCGAAGGCGGTGATCGTGGCATAAGGCGGCTTGAGCAGCGGCAGTCCGCGCGGGCCGCGCACCGACTGGTTCGACAGGCGCACATAGGCGAAGTTGGATTCACTCGGGTCCAGCGTGGTGATCAGCGGAGCGTTCGGACTGTCGGTGGACGGCACGAACAGGATGGCATTCTGCGGATCGACACCTGCGCCCTGCCAGTTGGCGCCACCGCTGGCACCCGGCAGCATCAGCGTGCCGCGATTGCCGCCCTGGATCGTCTCACTGGGCGGCGTGAACAACGGGCCCCAGGTGTATTCCTGCAGGATGGCCTCGGCCTCGGCGCGCAGTTCCGGCGTGAAGTCGATCAGGAAATCCGTGGTCATGCCCTGCCGCGCAAAGGCCGGCGGCTTGCTGGGAATGGGCTGCGTGGGCGAGAGCAGCTCGCCCGCCAGCGCACCGCTCTGCGGCACGGGGGTCTCGGGAATGGGCCAGACGGGCTCGCCCGTCTCGCGGTCCAGCACATAGGTGAAGCCCTGCTTGGTCACCTGGGCCACGGCCTTGATCACGCGGCCGTCCACGGTGATGTCCAGCAGATTGGGCGCGGCGGGATTGTCGAAGTCCCAGACACCGTGATGCACGGTCTGGAAGTGCCACACGCGCTCGCCCGTGCGGGCGTCCAGCGCCACGATGCTCTCGCTGAACAGATTGTCCCCCGGGCGGTGGCCGCCGTAGAAATCGTCCGTCGCAGCTTCGGTGGGCAGGTAGACATAGCCCAGCTCGAGGTCGGCACTCATCATCGACCAGACCCCGGCATTGCCCGCCGTGCGCCAGGAGTCGTCCTCCCAGGTGTCGTTGCCGACCTCGCCTTCCAGCGGGATGGTGTGGAAGGTCCACACCAGCGCCCCCGTGCGAATGTCGTAGCCGCGAATCCACAGCGGCGGGCGTTCCTTGAAGCGTGGCCGGTTGGACGTGATCTGCGAGACCACGAGGATGTCACCCACCACGATGGGCGGCGAGACGGCCCCCAGCGGCGGGGCTCCCTGCCAGTCCAGCTCGCCGCGCACCGCACGGGGAATGCCGTCAGTCATGTCCACGCGGCCGTTGGCAAAGCCGTTGTCGACACTGCCATCCTCGGCGTTGAGGGAATAGACATAGCCATCCTGGGTGGCCACCAGCACGCGCTTCTGCTGGCCGTCCGTCCAATAAGCCACGCCGCGCTGATGAAAGCCGAGCGCGCCCACGGGGGCCCCGCTCAGGTAGATCTGCGGATTGAACTGCCACAGCGTGGTACCCGTGCGGGCATCGATGGCCGCCACCTGGTTCAGCGAGGTGATCATGTACAGCACGCCGTCCACCATCAGGGGAGTACCCTGCATGCGGCCGAAGGAGACCTCCTGGCCGACGTTCGACAGGTCCAGCTCCCCATCGAGGGACTGCCAGCGCCACTGGGGCGTCAGCTGCGCAAAGTTCGCGGCAGTGATCTGGTCGAGGCTGGTGTACTTGGTGGAGCCGGCGTCGCCGCCGTAGGTGGGCCACTGCCCGTCGTTCACGCCGTGCTGGGCCGCAGCGCCAAGGCTGAGGCTGCAGAGGCCGGCGGCGAGCAGCAAGGTTGAAGGGGTCATGCCGGTTCTTGTTGTTTTCAAGGCGTCTCCGGTGTGCGGATGTTGTGAATGAGTGGGCGCGTGGTCGATACGCCAGTCTAGCGTGTCGGGCGCGGCGACGAGATACCGCTCGGCGCTGCCTGACTGCGCTTGATCTCTGAAGGAAGCCTGTCGTCAGGGCACATTGGGCGCGAAGCGGAACACATGCTGCACATCAGGCGTTTCACGGGCGACGCCATCTCGGGTGCACACACGAAACTGCAAGTGCTGTGCGGCATCCAGGGCCTGCGGGGGGTAGACCGGCGCGACTTCTTCCAGTGGGAGCATGTCAAGGCAGCGTCGCAACTCCTCCAACTCCGCGGTGGTGTACGGCGTCAATCCCCCGAACTGGAAGACGAAGCCACCCATCGGACAGCGTGTCTGCTCGGCGAACGCCCCATTGAGCGACTGCAGCACGGTAAAGCGCTCATCGCGCGGCTGGCGCGACAGCCAGTCCAGCGTCATTTCCCACACTTGGCCGTGCATGAACGGCGCAATGTCCGTGCGCGGCAGACAGTCCAGTGGCACCTGGTGCATCTCCAGAAATGCCGCGATGAAGCCTTCACACCATCGTGCGCCGTCCAATCCTCGGCACAGGCTCTGCAGCTGCTCGTGAGCCAGGGGTGTCGGCGCTGCCGCCGCACGCAGTGTCTGCAGGGAAGCAAGACGCTCTGCAAGTGCGGCATCCCCAGCCGGCTGGGCCGACACCGGCGACACGAGAAGACTGCCCACCAGACACACTGCGCCGCGCATCATCCAGAGGTGCAGGTTCATCCTGTTTTCTCCGGTGCACTTGTCGATGGGTTCCTGTCTGTCACGATGACGGCTCCGACAGCCTGAACGGCAGCATCTGTGCCGCTTCGCCCTGATACTGCCGCACATGTTCCGCCTCACGCAACAGGAAATCCCCGATGGCGGCGTCGAACTGCGGGTCGGCGATCCAGTGATTCGAATACGTGATGATCGGTTCAAAACCGCGCTGGATCTTGTGCTCGCCCTGCGCGCCGGAATCGAAATGCTGCAGGCCGTGGGAGATGCAGTAGTCAATGCCCTGGTAGTAGCAGGTCTCGAAGTGCAGGAACTGATAATCGTCGCGGCTGCCCCAGTAGCGACCATACAGTGTGGTGTCGTCGCGCAGACTCAACGCGGCCGCGATGGGCGTGTCTTCGTGCAGAGCCAGCACCAGCAGCAGATTCTCGGGCATGGTACGCCCCAGCTGTTCGAAGAACGCCAGGCTCAGATAGCCCTGTTGGCCACGCACTTCGTAGGTGTTCTGGTAGAAGCCGTGAAAGATCTGCCAGAGAGCGCGTGTGATGGCGTGCCCGTCCAGGTGCAGGAAGCGAATGCCGGCGCCGTGCACGGCAGCGCGCTCCTTGCGCAGATTCTTGCGCTTGCGCGAGTTGAAGGTCGCCAGGAAGTCGTCGAAGCAGGCATAGCCGCGGTTGTACCAGTGATACTGGCAGCCGACGCGCGGCCGCATGCCGGCGGCGTTCAGAAGCGCGTGCTCGGCAGGTGTGGGAAACAGCACATGCCAGCTGCTGACGCCAAGTGCTTTCGCCCTGGTCAGCACGGCGGCGACGATGGCCTGCGTCAGCTCGGCGTGGTCCATGCCCTTCGCCAGCAGCAGGCGCGGGCCTGTGCTTGGCGTGAAGGGGACGGACGTCACCCATTTCGGGTAATAGCGCCTGCCATGCTGACGATAGGCATCCGCCCAGGACCAGTCGAACACATATTCGCCCCAGGAATGGTGTTTGAGATAGAGCGGCAGCGCAGCAACCGGGCGGCCGTTCTGCCGCACCAGCAGGTGCTGTGGTTCCCAGCCCGTCGCTTTCGTCGCGCAGCCGCTGGCTTCCAGGGCAAAGAGAAAGGCATGGCGCAGAAACGGACTGAGGCTCCCGGCAAGGGCGTCCCAGACACTCGCGTCGATGTCGCCGATGCCGGAATGAAACTGGAATTCGTATGCTGCTGCCACGCGCTGCCCCGTCTGGTTCGATGAACTGCTCCCGGCATTCTGTACAGGGCACCGCGGCGTGGCAACAGACGAGTCATCAATTCGCGGACGGCTCGATGGCAGGGTAGTAGTGGGCGGCCCCCGCAATGACCAGTCCGTCGGCGTTGAATTGCAGCACCTCCACACACAGCCGGCCACCCGAGCCGTTGGAGCGGTAGTGAATGGCGATGCTGTCCACCGACACGAAGGCCTGCAACAACTCGAACTGCAGCGTGGACGCCGGTCCTACAGCCGGCTCCCAGTAAGCGCGCACCGCCTGCTTGCCCTTGAGACGCCCGCTGGCGTCGAAGCCACGCAGCGCAATCAGAGGTGAGCGCATCTCGAAGTCGGCGCTGTAGTGCGAAAGAATGCGCTCGATATCGTGGCTGTTCCAGGTGTCCACCCAGTCCCGGGCAAAGGCTTCGGCGAATGCCTGGGTGAGGGGCTTCTGGCCTGCGGCCTCTGCAGCGTGGATCGTCATGGCAATGGCTCCGGTGAGTGATAGCAGCAAACAGCAGGCAAGCCTGCCAATCGTCTTCATGGGACGCTCCTTTTATATCAACTTGGTTAATATATATCTTCGAGTCAATTTATATCAACATGCCTGATATATCTGGCCAGGCCAAACGGCGGAGTGCGTTACGTGAAGGACGTGGATCTCGACAACTATCTGGGGCTCATGCACCGGGCTTTTCGCGAGCTGGTGCGAGGGCCTGACACGATTCTGGCCCAGTATGGACTTGGCCGTGCACATCACCGGGCTCTGTTCATGATCCGCCGCGCAGGCACGGTGACAGTCGGGGAGCTGGCGGCGCACCTCGCGGTGACCAATCAGGCGCTGCACAAGACGCTGCAGCCACTTCTGCGCCAGGGCTTGGTGCTGACCGATATCGACACCAGCGACGCACGCCGCAGACGCTTGTCTCTGAGTGGTGACGGCAAGGCTCTGGAGCGGAAGATTTCCGGCATGCAGCGAGAGGTGTTTGCACAACTCAGGCAACAGATGGGCGACGCCTGCATGGACGATTGGTGCAGGGTGATGCAGGCCATGGAGGAAGTCGCTCTCGCCCAGACACACGGTAGTTAAATGTCTGTATTTCCTGCTATATTGCGGCCATGAGCGAACCAGGAACGCACCGCGTGGAAGCACACAACCCCATCAACAAGATCAGGGAACACCGCAACAGCCTGCGCAAGTCTGAACGCAAGGTGGCCGACTTCATCCTCGAGAACAGTGCTGCACTGATCAACATGCGTATCGTCGATGCGGCCTCCAGCGCCGAGGTCAGCGAGCCGACGGTGCTGCGTTTCTGTCGGGCACTGGGCTATGACGGCTTCCAGTCCTTCAAGCTGCAGCTGGCCCAGCACCTGGGCGCCAACAGCGGCTACTCGCAGTTTTCCGTCGACGACAACGACACCGCCGCGGATCTGTGCAGCAAGGTGTTCGACTCCACGATCGGCTCGCTGCTGAAAGTGCGGGATCAGCTCGACCCAGCTGTACTGGAAGAGGCGATCAACAAACTCAGCCATGCCGGTCGCGTGGAGTTCTACGGCTTCGGCGCCTCCGGCTCGGTGGCCGCCGATGCCCAGCACAAGTTCTTCCGCCTGCAGGTGTCCACTGCGGCCTACACCGATCCGCACATCCAGCTGATGTCCGCCATCTCGCTGAGCGAGAAGGACGTGGTGGTGGCAATCTCCCAGTCCGGGCGCACCAAGGCGCTGATCCAGAGCGTCAACCTCGCGCTGGAGGCCGGCGCCACCGTCATCGGTCTGACGCCGCAGAAAACGCCGCTGAGCGAACTGTGCAGCATCGCCATTCACGTCAACGTGGAAGACGATCAGCACGAGTTCACGCCGGTATCCTCGCGCATCGCGCATCTGCTGGTGATCGACGTGCTTGCCATGGGCGTGGCGCGCTACCGCAAGTCCATGCTCAAGGATCACTTGAAGCGCATGAACAAGAGCCTGCGCATGCTGCGTACCTGAGACCGTCGGCTTGCACTGACGTTCAGGAGCGGTCGAATTTGTCGGCACATGCCCAGCCTTACTTGACAGGATTTCTGGAAGAGACAATCTCGGCCGCGCGCAAATTGAAATAAGGGTCGGTCGGGTCCGACATGCCATGGACAACGCCCCGCACATCCTCGGGCAGTCTGTTCTGGCTCATCTTCCACTTGCCCTTCATGTCGGTGATTCTGATTTCAAGCCCAACGATTGCCTTCATTTGAGATTCAATGAAATCGGAGGGGGCATCACCTGGCCTCCACGGCGTTTGCCGTCTTTTTTCCATTGACTCGGTCAATTCACCGACCTGACCTCCGAGCCAGTCCGTCAATTCGATGATCGTGGGAACGCCTTTCACCTGAACCATTTCATAGTTCCAAGTCGGAACTACCTTGTGAGTGGTCTGCTTTGAGGGATACCAATCAGGGCTGACGTAGTTGGCCGCGCCTTGAAACACCACCAGACATTCCGAGAGCCCTGCAAGATCCTTCCAATGCGGGTTCGCCCTTGCCAGGTGGGCGACAAGCGATGGCGCGTTCTCGTTTTCTCGATAAAGAAACGGTATCGGTGACGCCAGGAGGCCAGACGTTCCGGAAGAGATCAGCAATCCCAACGGATACTGTGATATCAACCCGGCCAGCGCTTTTGCATCGGCTTCAGAAAATGTGGATGGAATATACATGGTGAACGCCCATTCGCTTTGTCATCGCGCATCGAGACGCAGGCAGACTACTCCACCGTCACCGACTTGGCCAGATTGCGCGGATGATCGACATCCGTGCCCTTGTAGATCGCCACGTGATAAGAGAGCAGTTGCAGCGGAATGGTGTAGATGATCGGCGCGAGGACTTCAGGGACACTCGGCACGTTCACCACCTTGCAGCTGCGATCGGCCTCGAAGCCGGCCGACTCATCGGCAAACACGAACAGCTTGCCCCCGCGGGCCCTGACTTCCGCGAGGTTGCCCTTGAGCTTGCCCAGCAGCTCGTCGTTCGGGGCCACGGCAATCACCGGCATCTTCTCGTCCACCAGCGCCAGCGGGCCGTGCTTGAGCTCGCCGGCCGGATAGGCCTCAGCGTGGATATAGGAAATCTCCTTCAGCTTCAGCGCCCCTTCCTTGGCGACGGGGTACTGCACGCCGCGCCCGAGATACAGCGCGTGGTGCTTGTCCATCAGCGCCTTGGCGACCGCCTTGACCTGCTTGTCCAGCAACAGAGCGCGTGTGACGAGAGCGGACAGGCTGTTGAGGTCGCGCACGTACTGCTGCTCGGTCTCATCGCTCATGCCGGTGCGTCGTGCCAGCACCAGGGTTAGCAGCAGCAGCGCACACAGTTGCGTGGTGAAGGCCTTCGTGGAAGCGACGCCGATCTCGCGTCCGGCATTGGTCAGCAGGCAGAAGTCGGACTCGCGCACCAGGGAACTGGTGGCGACGTTGCAGATAGCCAGGTGCCCCACATAGCCGCCCAGATCGCGGGCGAAGCGCAGGGCGGCCAGGGTGTCAGCGGTCTCGCCCGACTGTGAGATGGTGACGAACAGCGTGCCCGGCTGCACGATGATGTGGCGGTAGCGATAGTCGCTGGCGATGTCGATCTGGGACGGGATCTTCGCGATGTTTTCCAGCCAGTACTTGGTGATCATGCCGGCGTGATAGCTCGTGCCGCAGGCCACGATCTGCACTTGTTTCACCTGGTCAAAAATACCGCGTGCCTTCACACCGAACGCTTCTTCCAGCACATGGGTGTCGCTGATGCGGCCATTCAGGGTGTTGCGGATGACCTGAGCCTGCTCGTGGATTTCCTTGAGCATGAAGTGGCCGTACTCGCCCTTCTCGACTTCTGCGCTCTCGCTGGTGATGTGGGTGACGTCGCGCTGCACGCGCTTGCCCGCGTTCCAGATCTTCAGGTCCTTCAGGGTGAGCTCGGCAATGTCGCCCTCTTCCAGATACATGAAGCGGTCCGTCACCTGCCCCAGCGCGAGGGCGTCGGAGGCGATGAAGTTCTCCCCGATGCCCACGCCTATCACCAGCGGGCTGCCACTGCGTGCCACGACAATGCGATCAGGCTCACGTCGGCTGATCACGCAGAGGCCATAGGCGCCATGCAGACGCGGCACCACCTGCTTCACGGCCTCGATCAGCGTCAGACCCCGACCATGGCAGGCCTGGTGAATCAGATGCACCACCGCCTCGGTATCGGTTTCCGAGACGAAGACATAGCCCTGCGCCGTGAGCTCCTGCCGCAGCGCCTGGTAGTTCTCGATGATGCCATTGTGCACCAGGGCGAAATCGTCGGCGGAAAGATGCGGGTGGGCGTTGCGCTCGCTCGGCTCGCCGTGCGTGGCCCAGCGCGTGTGCGCGATGCCGATGCGGCCTTCGAAGGGCCGGGCGGCCATGGACTCTTCCAGCTTGGCGACCTTGCCAGTAGCCTTGATGCAGTCGATGGCCCCGGTGGCGGCATCCAGCAGCGCCATGCCGGCGGAGTCATAGCCGCGATATTCCAGCCGGCGCAGACCCTCCAGAAGAATACCGGCCACATCACGCTGCGCCACAGCGCCCACTATTCCACACATGTTCCTGCTCCCTTGAAATGAATCGACGGTGACGGCGTGCACAGCGTCGCCGCGTCACCATTGCCCTGGTCGGGCCTATTTTTTGGAGGGCTTTTTCCAGCCTTCGATATTGCGTTGTCGGCCGCGGGCGATCGCGAGATGCTCGCAGGGAACATCGCCCGTGATGGTCGAGCCGGCGCCGATGGTGGCGTTCTCGCCGATCTTCACCGGAGCCACCAAGGCGGTGTTAGAGCCCACGAAGACATTGTCCTCGATGCGCGTCTCGAACTTGTTCACCCCGTCGTAATTGCAGGTGATGGTGCCGGCGCCGATGTTGACGTCTCTGCCAAGGGTCGCGTCGCCCACATAGCTGAGATGATTGACCTTGCTGCCGGCGCCAAGTGTCGCCTTTTTTGTTTCCACAAAATTGCCGATTTTGGAACCGATGTTCAGAACGGTGCCGGGACGCAGGCGGGCGAAGGGTCCGACCGCACACTGAGCGGCCACCTGTGCGCCATCAATGTGCGAATTCGCGTGAATCACGGTGTAGTCGCCGATCACGGCATTCTTGATGCAGACATTCGGACCAATGCGCACGCGATTGCCTAGCACGACCTTGCCTTCAAAAATGCAGTTGATGTCAATCTCCACGTCGCGGCCGCACGTCAGCTCGCCGCGCACATCGAAGCGACCAGGGTCAGCCAGGGTTACGCCGGCCTCAAGCAAACGCTCCGCCATGAGACGTTGGTAGTGACGCTCCAGCTGAGCGAGTTGCACCTTGTTGTTCACCCCCAGCACTTCCAGCTCGTCGTTGATCCGCAGGGTCTCCACGGCAATGCCATCGGCAACGGCCAGGCCAACGATATCCGTGAGGTAGTACTCGCACTGGGCATTGTCGTTCTTCAGCCGTCCGAGCCACTGGCGCAGAGCTGCGCTGCGCACCGCCATGATCCCGCTGTTGGTTTCCTTGATGGCCTTCTGCTCGGCAGTGGCATCCTTCTCTTCCACAATGGCGATGGCTCTGCCCTCGGCGTCACGCAGGATGCGGCCCAGCCCGTGAGGGTCGGTGCTGTTCAGCGTAAGCACCGCGAGTGCTCCTGCGCCGGCCTGCGCCAGTAATTGGCGCAGGGTGTCCGCCTGAATAAGGGGGACATCGCCATAGAGCACCAGCATCAGCGCGTCATCGCTGACGTTCGGCATGGCCTGAGCGACGGCGTGGCCGGTGCCGAGCTGGTCGGCCTGCAGGGCCCAGCTGAGGGGTGCTGACTCGAAGGCGGTGCGAATCTGCTCGGCCTCATGTCCCACCACCACATGCACAGCGGCGGCATCGAGACTCAGTGCGGTGTCGACTACATGCGCCAGCAGCGAGCGTCCGCCCACCTTGTGCAGGACCTTGGGAATGTCCGAGTGCATGCGCTTGCCTTTGCCGGCAGCCAGAATGATGACGTTGAGGGGGAAAGCGGGGGATGAACTCATGGCAATGCCGTTCTGGAAGTCTGAATTGGCAGCTATCTTAACTGAGAATAAGGCGATGGGTTTTGCACTGCATAAAAAAAGGGCAGCTCACGCCGCCCTTTTCCGTTGCCTTCCGGCTGCTTACTTGCGCAGTTGACGCAGTGCGCGCAGCTGGGCTGCGGCCTCGGCCAGTTGGGCCGCGGCGCGGGAGTACTCGAACTCGGCATCCTTGTTGGCGATGGCGTCGTTCGCATCCTGAATGGCCTGCAGCGCTGCAGCCTCATTCACGTCGTCGGCGCGCAGGGCAGTGTCCGCGAGCACGGTGACAACACCGCTCTGGACTTCAAGGAAACCACCAGACACATAGTAGATCTGCTCGGCGCCGTCCTGCAGCACGATGCGCACGGGGCCGGGGATCAGCGCCGTCAGCAGCGGTGCATGGCCGGGAGCCACGCCCAGATCGCCGAGTGTGCCGGTGGCCACCAGGAGCTCCACCATGCCGGAGTATATCTTCTCCTCCGCGCTTACGATGTCACAGTGCATTGTCATGGCCATAAATCATTGCTCTCTGCTTGCAGGTGTCAGTGCCGGGACCCGATTACATGTTCTTGGCTTTGGCGACAGCTTCGTCGATGCTGCCCACCATGTTGAAGGCCTGCTCCGGGATGTTGTCGTAGTCGCCAGCCAGGATGCCCTTGAAGCCTGCAATCGTGTCTTTCAGCGGTACGTACTTGCCCGGGGTGTTGGTGAACACTTCGGCCACGAAGAACGGCTGGGACAGGAAGCGCTGGATCTTGCGCGCACGGGACACGATCAGCTTGTCGCCTTCGGACAGTTCGTCCATGCCCAGAATCGCGATGATGTCCTTCAGCTCCTTGTAACGCTGCAGCACGGACTGCACGCCACGGGCCACTTCGTAGTGCTCCTGACCGATGACCAGCGGGTCCAGCTGACGGGAGGTGGAGTCCAGCGGATCGATCGCCGGGTAGATACCCAGCTCGGCGATGGAGCGGGACAGTACCACGGTGGCGTCGAGGTGCGCGAAGGTGGTGGCCGGTGACGGGTCGGTCAAGTCGTCCGCAGGCACGTATACTGCCTGAATCGAGGTGATGGAGCCGGTCTTGGTGGAGGTGATGCGCTCTTGCAGAACGCCCATCTCTTCCGCCAGTGTCGGCTGGTAACCTACCGCAGAAGGCATACGGCCCAGCAATGCGGACACTTCGGTACCGGCCAGTGTGTAACGGTAGATGTTGTCGACGAACAGCAGTACATCACGACCTTCGTCGCGGAATTTCTCGGCCATGGTCAGACCGGTCAGCGCCACGCGCAGACGGTTGCCGGGCGGCTCGTTCATCTGGCCGTACACCATCGCCACCTTGGAGTTGGTCAGGTTGTCCAGGTCGATAACCTTGGATTCCGCCATCTCGTGGTAGAAGTCGTTGCCTTCACGAGTGCGCTCGCCCACACCGGCAAACACGGACAGACCGGAGTGTGCCTTGGCGATGTTGTTGATCAGTTCCATCATGTTCACGGTCTTGCCCACACCCGCACCACCGAACAGACCCACCTTGCCGCCCTTCGCGAAGGGGCAGATCAGGTCAATTACCTTGATGCCGGTTTCGAGCAGTTCGTTGGAAGCAGACAGCTCCTCGTAGGACGGTGCCTTGCGGTGAATCGGCATGCGCTCCTGCTCGCCAATGGCGCCGCGCTCGTCGATCGGGTTGCCCAGTACGTCCATGATGCGGCCCAGGGTTTCCAGACCTACCGGAACGGAGATCGGCGCGCCGGAGTCAGTCACGTTCAAACCGCGGGACAGACCTTCGGTGCTGCCCATGGCGATGGTGCGGACCACGCCGTCGCCCAGCTGCTGCTGCACTTCCAGAGTGGTGGACTTGCCTTCAACCAGCAGTGCGTCATAGACCTTCGGGACGGAATCCCTCGGGAATTGCACGTCAATCACCGCGCCGATAATTTGAACGATACGACCGCTACTCATGTTCGGTTCCTCTTGAGTACTGAATTCCAGAATCTTGCTTGTCTAGTGGGCCGGTCGCTGGGACAGGCCATGTTCGGGCGGCTTAGACGGCTGCTGCGCCACCCACGATTTCGGACAGTTCCTGCGTGATCGATGCCTGACGCGCCTTGTTGTAGATCAGCCCCAGTTCCTTGATCAGGTCGCCGGCGTTCTCGGTGGCGTTCTTCATGGCGATCATGCGCGCGGCCTGCTCACAGGCGATGTTCTCGACCACTGCCTGGTAAACCTGAGACTCGATGTAACGGGCCAGCAGAGCATCGAGCAGCTCCTGTGCGTCCGGCTCGTAGATGTAGTCCCAGTGGTGCTTGAATTCCTTGTTCTCGGACGCTTCCAGCGGCAGCAGCTGTGCTACCACCGGGCTCTGGGTCATGGTGTTCACGAAGCTGTTGCTGACGATGAAGAGACGGTCGATTTCCCCGCTCTCGAAGCGATCCAGCATGACCTTCACGGCGCCGATGATGTCCTCCACCTTTGGCGAGTCGCCGAGTCCGCGCACGGAGGCGACCACCTTGCCACCGAAGTTGTTGAAGAACGACGCCGCCTTGGCACCGATGACGCAGAATTCGGTGCCGACTTTCTGACTTTTCCAGCCAGACATGGAGCGTACGGCTGCCTTGAAAGCATTGACGTTCAAGCCGCCGCAAAGACCGCGATCGGAAGACACCACGATATAGCCGACACGTTTCACTTCCCGGTGGGAAAAGTAGACGTGTTGGTATTCGGGGGTCGCATTGGCCACATGCCCGATCACTTCACGAATGCGGGTTGCGTAAGGTCGCCCCAGCGCCATGCGATCCTGCGCCTTGCGCATCTTGCTGGCCGCAACCATCTCCATCGCGTTGGTGATCTTCGCAGTGTTCTTGATGCTGGAGATCTTGGTTCTAATCTCTTTGCCGACAGCCATAACTCACCGTGTTCCTGTCTTACCAGGTCTGTGTTGCCTTGAACTTCTGGATTGCTGCCTTCATCTGCGCCGCAATCTCGTCGTTGAAGTCACCCTTTTCGTTGATCTTCGCCAGCAGAGCTGCATGCTCGCTGTTGGCGTAGGACAGCAGGGCGCGCTCGAAGGCGACGACCTTGTTCAACTCGACATCCTTAAGGAAGCCTTCGTTCGCGGCGTACAGCACCAGTGCCATCTCGGCGACGGACAGGGGTGAGTATTGGGACTGCTTCATCAGCTCGGTCACGCGCTGGCCGTGCTCCAGCTGTGCACGTGTGGCTTCGTCCAGATCAGACGCGAACTGGGCGAATGCCGCCAGCTCGCGGTACTGGGCCAGAGCGATACGGATACCGCCGCCCAGCTTCTTGATGATCTTGGTCTGTGCAGCACCGCCTACTCGAGACACCGACAGTCCGGCGTTGATCGCGGGGCGGATACCGGAGTTGAACAGGTTGCTTTCCAGAAATATCTGGCCGTCAGTAATGGAGATCACATTGGTCGGAACGAACGCGGACACGTCACCCGCCTGGGTTTCGATGATCGGCAGTGCCGTCAGCGACCCGGTCTTGCCCTTCACTTCGCCATTGGTGAATTGTTCGACGTATTCGGCGTTTACGCGTGACGCGCGCTCCAGCAGACGGGAGTGCAGGTAGAACACGTCTCCGGGGTAGGCTTCACGGCCCGGCGGCCGACGCAGCAGCAGGGATATCTGACGGTAGGCCCAGGCCTGCTTGGTCAGGTCGTCATAAATGATCAGGGCGTCCTGGCCGCGGTCGCGGTAGTACTCACCCATGGAGCAGCCGGCGTAGGGAGCAATGAACTGCATGGAGGCCGGGTCGGACGCGCTGGCGGCCACGACGATGGTGTATTCCATGGCGCCGTGCTCTTCCAGCTTGTTCACCACGTTGGCGATGGAGGACTGCTTCTGTCCGATCGCGACGTAGATGCACTTAACGCCCTTGCCCTTTTGGTTGATGATCGCGTCGACCGCCACAGCGGTCTTGCCCACCTGGCGGTCACCGATGATCAACTCGCGCTGGCCACGACCGATCGGCACCATCGCGTCGATCGCCTTCAGACCGGTCTGTACCGGTTGGTCCACCGATTGACGGGCGATTACGCCGGGAGCCACTTTTTCCACGGGAGAGCTGAGCTTGGCATTGATGGCACCCTTGCCGTCGATTGGCTTGCCGAGAGCGTCCACCACACGGCCCTCGAGCTCCGGACCGACTGGCACTTCCAGAATGCGCTTGGTGCAGCTGCAGGTCTGGCCTTCCGCGAGAGTCTTGTAGTCGCCGAGTACCACAGCACCCACCGAGTCGCGCTCGAGGTTCAGTGCCATTCCGAAGACGCCACCATCGAACTCGATCATCTCGCCATACATCACGTCTGCCAAGCCGTGGATGCGGATGATGCCGTCAGAAACGCTGACAATGGTACCTGTATTCTTCGCTTGCACGGAAACATCGAGATTCTCAATACGCTGCTTGATGATTTCGCTGATTTCTGATGGGTTCAGTTGTTGCATACTCATTCCCTCATTCCCAGTCGTGCTAGGAATTCATTGCTTCGGCTAATTTGGTCAGTTTTCCCCGGACGGAATTGTCGATGACGGTGTCGCCAGCTCGAATGACTGCGCCACCGATCAGATCTCTGTCCACACGGGTCTGCAACTTGATCTCTCTGTTCAAGCGAGACTGAAGCGCTTGAGTGATCTTATTCAAAACGTCTTTGTTCAGTTCAAACGCGGTCGACATGTCCACCGCCAAGGTCATTTCCTGGTTGGCCTTCATAGCATCGAAGAGCTCGGAGATGTCGGCGAGCAGCGGCAGACGCTTATTCTCTGCCAGCAGTCGCACCAGGTTGTGAGCCTTTGGGCGGAGTTCCGCGCCGCACAACTGAATCAGGGTTTCAGCCTGCTGTGTCGCCGTCAGGGACGGAGAAAGCAGATGCTTTCTGACCAATTCATTCGCCGACACGCTGGCCAGCAGCTTCAAGGCTTCCGACCATTCGCCAAGTTCTTTCGCAGCCAGTGCCACCTCGAAGGAGGCCTTGGCATAGGGCCTAGCCAGTGTGATTGTCTCTGCCATCGCTTTTCGCCTATAGCTCGGTTGCGAGCTTCTTGACCAGCTCTTCGTTGGCTGCCTGATCGATTGAGGATTCCAAAATCCTCTCTACGCCGGCAATCGCGATCGCTGCGACCTGAGCACGCAAGGCCTCTTTCGCACGCTGTAGCTCCATATCGATTTCCGCCTTGGCCCCGGCGATCAGGCGCTTGCCTTCCTCGCGAGCCTTCTCCTTCGCCTCATCGATGATCTGATTTGCGCGTTTGTTGGCCAGCTCAATCAAATCCGCACCCTGCTTCTTTGCATCGCGCAGCTCTTCAGCAACTTTGTCCTGCGCAAGGTTCAGATCGCGCTGAGCCCTTTCGGCGGCCTCAAGCCCGTCAGCGATCTTCCTCTGACGCTCTTCAAGAATGGCTGTGATCGGAGGCCAGACATACTTCATGCAAAACCAGACAAACACGAAGAAAGCGATCGATTGTCCGATTATCGTTGCGTTGAGATTCATGCAGGTACCTCAATAAAAATAGTTGTCGTTAACTCACTCGTGACGTTAACAGTCCGACTATCCGTTCAATCAATCAAAGGAAAGGGTTCGCGAAAATGAACAGGAACGCCATACCTACACCAATGATGGAGATCACGTCCACGAACGCTGCCACCAGGAAGAACTGGGTCTGCAGTTTCGGAGCAAGTTCCGGCTGTCGAGCCGAACTCTCGATCAGCTTGCCGCCGAGACTACCGAAGCCAACTGCAGTCCCAGCACCACAGATGCCGAAGATGATAGCAGCAGCGATTAATGAAAAAGCCTGTACAGTTTCCATGTTTTCTCTCCAAAATTTACTAGGGATTTACGGTTTTGAGTGAAGCGTTAATTCAGTGGTGCGTGTGTGCTTGGTTCAGATAGGCGATTGTCAGCATCATGAACAGATAGGCCTGTAGCGTGACCACCAGAATGTGGAACACTGCCCATCCGAAGTGCAGCGGAAGTTGCCAGTAGCCAACCAGAGCAATCACTAGGAAGATCACTTCGCCGGCAAAGAAATTGCCGTATAGCCGCAGAGCGAGAGAAACGGGCTTTGCGAGGAATCCGGGAAGTTCGAGAATCAGGTTCAGCGGTAGTGCCCACTTGCCGAAGGGGTGGAAGGCGAACTCGCCAAGGAAACCGCCCAGACCCTTGATCTTCACGCTGTAGTAGATCATCAGGAAGAACACGCTGATGGAGAAGCCCAGCGTAATGTTCAGGTCAGTGGTGGGAACGGCCTTGAAATAAAGGTGTGGGTCGCCGGCGACGGTCTGTGCCAGCAGGGGGATCCAGTCCACAGGAATCAGATCCATGGCATTCATCAGGAAGATCCAGCAGAAGATGGTCAGGGCCAGCGGGCCGATCAATTGATTCTTGGAGGAAAAGCTGTTCTTGACGTTGCTCTGTACCATCTCGACGATGATTTCGAGGAAGTTCTGTAGCCCACCCGGTTTGCTCGCAGTGGCGCTCTTGATGCAGTAGCGGAAGAGCCCCAAGAAGAAGGTGCCAAGCAGGAGGGAAATCATCATTGTATCCACGTTGATCGCCCAGAAACCCATGTCCGCGGCTTCTTCGATGGAGTGTGCGAAACCCCATGTGCCGTCATTCTTTTGACCAAATGTGAGGAATCCGAGGTGGTGCTGTACGTATTCAGATGCTGTCTGCGCGGTTTCTTGAGAATTTGCCATGAACTAGACTTTTGAAAGTAATTTATGAGTTGTTGTTTCTGCTGAATCCACTTTGTAACGCAACAAGAACCAGCAAACCTGTCAAATATGTCACCACGAAACCAGAAAACAATTCGGCAGGGTTCAGGGGCCTGACAAATTTGAAGCTCAAGGCAAACCCGGCGCACATCAAAAAGAGTTTGACCGACTCACCATAGTAGAAGGCTCTAACTATTTTTTGTGCTGCCCTTGCGCCTCTGTATTGAAATGCCTTGATCGTGAAGTACGCATTCGGCACCGCACAAATTAAACTACCCAAGAGTAGCGAGTAAGCACTTGTCCAACCCAGAGTCGCATATCCAACTGCTGCGATTACACCAACAGCGATGAACTGACTGGCAATTATCTTGTAGATGGGAGGAGCTTTTATGGTTGGCACGTTTTTGTTTCTTGTCCATTGACGTCCACGCCAATGCTTTCGCTTTCGCTTTCGCTTTCGCTTTCATTTATCCAGTGCGAGTATAGGGGGTTTGCTCTTCTTAAGCAACCTCACCTGTCCGTCACTTGATGTGCGCGAGGATCCCGTCTAATTCATCCAGGCTGTTGTATTTCAATGTCAATTTGCCCGCACCGCTTGAGGTATGCTGGATCTGCACGCGAGCCCCAAGGGTTTCCGAGAGCTGTTCTTCCAGACGTCGGATGTCCGGATCGCCCACAAGTTCAGCGCCAGGTTTGAGCTGTGGAGAAGCGAGCATGCGACGAACGAGTGACTCTGTCTGTCGGACCGAAAAGCCCTTGCCTGCAACCAGTTTCGCCGCCTCGCTTTGCTGAGGGTCGGACAGTGGCAGCAGAGCGCGTGCGTGCCCCATTTCGATATCGCCGTGTTCAAGCATCAGCCGCACATCCGGGTTGAGTGCAATGAGGCGCAGCAGATTGGTGACCGTTGCACGGGATTTGCCAACAGCGTCGGCCACTTCCTGTTGCGTCAGCTCGAATTCTTCCTGGAGCCGTTTCAGGGCCATGGCTTCTTCGATCGGATTGAGGTTCTCGCGCTGGATGTTCTCGATCAGTGCCATGGCTATGGCGGACTCATCGGACACCGGCTTGATGATGGCAGGAATGGTGTCCAATCCTGCAATCTGGCTGGCTCGCCAGCGACGTTCGCCCGCGATGATCTCGTAGCGCGTATCAGAGACTGGACGTACAACGATCGGCTGCATCACCCCTTGTGCGCGGATGGAGCTCGCCAGCTCCTGCAGGGCTTCCTCGTGCATGTCAGTGCGAGGCTGGTACTTACCACGCTGGATCAGCTCAATCGGAATATTGCGCAGGTCACCATCCTTTTCGGCGGGCAATGGCTGACTGGCGCCGGCCTTTGGCTTCGCGCCAGCAGACTGGCTCTTCCCCGCGTTGAGCAGTGCATCAAGTCCCCTTCCCAGTTTCTTCTTGGTCGTCATCTTAGTTCCGTTCGTCTGAATTCAGAAAGTGGATGCCCTAATGGAGCGCTTGCTGCGCCTGTTCCTGACGTCTCAGCATTTCACCTGCCAAGGCAAGATACGCCACTGCGCCACGCGATTGCCTGTCGTATTGCAGAACAGGCATGCCAAAGCTCGGCGCTTCTGCCAGTCGGATGTTTCGTGGCACGACGGTCCTGTAGACCTTGTCGCCGAAATGGGAGAAGAGCTGGTTGGAGACCTCCAGCGTCAGCTTGCTGCGCGGATCGTACATCGTTCGCAGAATGCCCTCGATTTGCAGCGCAGGGTTCAAGGCGGCACCGATTGCTTGGATGGTATCGACCAGTGCCGACAGTCCTTCCAGCGCATAGTATTCACATTGCATCGGGATGATCACGCCCTGCGCCGCCACCAGCGCATTGACCGTCAGCATGTTCAGCGACGGCGGGCAGTCGATCACGATGAAGTCGTAGAGTTCATCGACGCTCGCCACAAGCGATCGAAGCCTGTCCTCTGCCCCGTCTTGCTGCAGCAGGGTCACTTCGGCGGCTGTCAGGTCGCCATTGGCCGGAAGGATGTCGACTCCGGCCGCCGAGGTCACGATGGCTTCCTCCAGCGTGGCTTCACCCATCAACACTTCGTAGACCGACAGAGCGAGGTCGCTCTTGTTGATGCCGCTGCCCATGGTCGCATTGCCCTGCGGATCCAGGTCGATCAGCAACACACGACGCTTCGTGGCGCGCAGAGAGGCGGCAAGATTAACAGAGGTTGTGGTTTTGCCAACGCCGCCCTTCTGATTAGCAATTGCAATGATTTTGGCCAATTCGCGATTACTCCGGATTCTTTACCAGCAATTCTACTATGTGACGCTCACCGTCACAGCCTGGAACGCTGACACTTAACACTCTTCCCGGCGCTATCCAGGAGGGCAGTGATGCCAGTTCGTCGGCTGGCAGCTGGCCTTTCATGGCCAGTACTCTTCGTGGCTCACTCACACCGCTCGCCAGCAACAGATGCTGAGTCAGAGTGACCATTTCCACCAACGAGGAGAAGGCTCTCGATACGATGGTATCCACCCAACAGGTTTCCTTGAATGACTCGATACGACCATGGTGGACATCCACGTTCTTCAGGCCAAGCTGCAGTTTCGCCTGAAAGACAAACCGCGTCTTCTTGCCATTGCTGTCCAGCAGGATGAACCGCTTTTCAGGGAAACAGATCGCTAGGGGAATGCCGGGCAATCCCGGCCCCGTTCCGACATCGAGAATGCACTGACCGGTCAGCAGCGGGGCCAGACTCAGGCTGTCAAGCAGATGCCTGGAAAGCATTTGCGACATGTCGCGGACACCGGAAAGATTGAAGCTGCGGTTCCACTTGAACAGCAGATCAAGGTAGCTCAGCATCTGGTCCTGCTGAAACTCGCTCAGTGACAGTTCGAGCTGTGCCAATCCATCACACAGCCCACTGCGGTATCCAGATGCCGATTGCTCCATGTCCCGCAGGATGCTCCCTTCAGGCGGACTTCTTGCGCGCCGCGTCGTATTTCTTGAGGTAGATCAGTAACAGCGAAATGGCAGCAGGTGTCATGCCGGGAATGCGGCTGGCTCGCGCAATGGTTTCCGGTCGTGTCCTCTGCAGTTTCTGCTTCAGCTCATTGGAGAGCCCCTGCATCTGCGAATAGTCGAAGTCTTCCGGGAGTTCGGCGCTTTGCTGACGCTTGAGCTTCTGGATGTCCTCTTCCTGACGATCGATGTAGCCCTGGTACTTGATATGGATCTCGACCTGCTCGCGGATCTGTCGCGCGGTTTCCACCGAGACGTCGTCAGCCGGCTGTTCCTCGGCGGCTGCCGTCAGCAGTCTGTCGTAACTGACCTCAGGCCGCGCCAGCAGATCTGCAAGGCTGTATTCACGGGACATGGGCTTTTCGAGCATGGTATTGATGCGCTCGGCATTCTCCGAAGCTGGCTGAACCCAGACGCTTCGCAGTCTGGCAAGCTCCTTGTCGATGGCATCGCGCTTGCGATTGAACTGATTCCAGCGCGCATCACTGACCAGACCGAGATCACGTCCGATGCTGGTCAGACGCAGATCGGCATTGTCCTCGCGCAGCATGAGCCGATATTCGGCACGACTGGTGAACATGCGATAGGGCTCATTGGTGCCGAGGCTGATGAGATCGTCGACAAGCACACCGATGTAGGCTTCGTCACGACGAGGACACCAGGCGGGCTTGCCATGTGCTGCAAGGGCGGCATTCAGGCCGGCCAGCAGACCTTGTGCGGCAGCCTCTTCGTATCCTGTCGTGCCGTTGATCTGACCGGCGAAGTAAAGACCTGCGATGAAACGTGTTTCCAGCGAGTAATGCAGATCGCGCGGGTCGAAGAAGTCATATTCGATCGCATAGCCCGGGCGCGTGATGTGCGCATTCTCGAAACCCTTGATCTGACGAACCAGCGCAAGCTGCACATCGAAAGGCAGACTGGTAGAGATGCCATTCGGATACAGTTCATGCGTGTTGAGCCCTTCCGGTTCGACGAACACCTGATGGGATGTCTTGTCGGCGAAGCGCATCACCTTGTCCTCGATGGAGGGGCAATAGCGCGGCCCCAGTCCTTCGATGACGCCGGTATACATGGGCGATCTGTCGAGTCCACCCCGAATGATCTCGTGGCAGCGTTCATTGGTGCTAGTGATGTAGCAATTGACCTGACGCGGATGATCGTCAGCGCTGCCGAGGTAAGACATCACGGGAGTCGGCGTATCGCCACCCTGCGGCTCCATCACGGAAAAATCCACTGAGCGGGCGTCAATTCGGGGGGGAGTCCCTGTCTTGAGACGCCCTACGTTGAAGGGCAGCTCTCGCAGGCGTTTGGCCAGGGCAATCGAGGGCGGATCGCCGGCTCGTCCGCCAGAACTGTTTTCCAGACCGATGTGGATCTTGCCACCGAGGAAGGTGCCAGCGGTGAGAACAACGCGGCCTGCATTGAAGCGCAGGCCCATTTGCGTGACGACGCCCGCCACCTTGCCGTTCTCGACCACCAGGTCGTCAACAGCCTGCTGGAAGATGTCCAGATTCGGCTGGCTCTCCAGAAGGCCTCGAATGGCGGCCTTGTAGAGCGCACGGTCAGCCTGTGCCCGCGTGGCACGCACGGCAGGTCCCTTGCTGCTGTTCAGGATGCGGAACTGGATGCCGGCTCGATCAGTAGCCCATGCCATGGCCCCGCCCAGCGCATCGATCTCCTTGACGAGGTGGGTCTTGCCAATTCCACCGATCGCCGGGTTGCAGGACATCTGGCCGAGAGTCTCGATATTGTGCGTGATCAACAAGGTACGAACACCCATGCGGGCAGCAGCAAGCGCTGCCTCGGTGCCTGCATGGCCACCACCTACCACTATGACGTCGTATGTTTTCGAGAAGATCATGATGAATCCGAAGAGTGAGCCCGGGAACAGGGGCCGGACAGTATAAGCCCAGAACTTCAAAATTGAAGCGGAAAAATTCCGCGCGTTTTCAGGTTGTCAACAAATCAAGGAATACTTTTATACATGTATGTATAGAGTAGAGATATAGATGAAGTTACTGATGATGGTAACGCCTGTTTCTGTTAGCAAGCAGGTTTAATTCATTAAAATCATGGCGTTAAGAATATATAAAAGCGTTGATAGGCTTTGTTGAAGCTCTTCGCAACCCTTTGGCAGCCTGTGAATAAGGAAGCCGGTTTTCCACAGGCAATTGAAAGTCCATTTTGTTCAGGGATTTGTTCAGGGGTTTTCCCGCTGCAATCCTCAATGTCATGCACAGGATCACTTGCCGATGCAAAAGCTTGAGAATATGCGTCCGAGCAGGTCGTCGACAGTGAATTCGCCAGTGATCTCGCCTAGGCTCGTGTGTGCCTGGCGCAGATCTTCAGCCACGAGCTCCGGGGCCATGCCGATCGACAATTGTTGCCAGGCGTTCTGCAGATGCTGTCGCGTCGCCTCCAGAGCTTCCAGGTGACGCCTGCGCGCCGTGAAGCTGCCCTCCTCCGATGACTGATAGCCCATGCACTGCTTGAGATGATCACGCAGCAACGAGATCCCCTGCCCTTTCTTGGCTGACAGATGAATGTTGACAAGCTGTTGGTCACCAGCAATCGTTTCGAGCACCAGTCGTGGTGTCTGCTCCTGGAGGTCGATTTTGTTGCGGATGATGGTGATGCGAGCCATATCCATGGATTTCTCCCTGAAGAACGGACCCATCTGATGAAGATACTCTTTCAACCTGGACGTATTCAGAGAGTCATTTCGGGAATCGACCACCAGGAGAATCCTGTCCGCCTTGTCGATGGCTTCCAGTGCACGTCGTATGCCTTCTTGCTCAACAGGATCGACGCTTTCTCGCAGACCTGCAGTGTCGGTGACATGCAGGGGCATGCCGTCTATGTTCAAGTGCTCGCGCAAGGTGTCGCGAGTGGTTCCTGCGATGTCGGTGACGATCGCAGCGTCCTTTTCAGCAAGAGCATTGAGAAGGCTCGATTTGCCGGCATTGGGTTTGCCGGCGATCACCACTGACATTCCTTCCTGCAACAAGGCGCCCTGTTTCGCCTTGCTGAAGATATCCTCCATGCTGCGTTGTATCGCTGAAAGTTTTGCAAGCGTGTTTCCCTCTGTCAGAAAGTCGATTTCCTCATCGGCGAAATCGATCGCTGCTTCGATGTAGACGCGCAAGCTGACAATTGATTCAGAGAGTTCTCTGACGAGTCGTGAAAATTCTCCTTGCAGTGTACGAATCGCGCTTCGAGCAGCCTGCGCGCTGGAGGATTCAATTAGATCGGCAATCGCTTCTGCCTGAGCGAGGTCAAGCTTCCCGTTGAGGAATGCACGTTCTGTAAATTCGCCTGGTCGAGCCATTCTCGCCCCATGTGCAAGGATATTCTTGAGCAGCGAATCCAGGACGAAATAGCCGCCGTGACCCTGGAGCTCCAGAATGTCCTCTCCGGTGAATGAGTGCGGCGCAGAGAAAAAGAGAGCAATGCCTTGATCGATGGCAGTATTGCTCTTGTCATTGAAGGAGCAGTAATGCGCATGGCGTGGAGTGGGATTGAAGCCGAGGATTCGTTCTGCGATCTGCCTGCTGAGAGGCCCCGATACTCTAACGACACCAATGCCGCTCTTCCCCGGAGGAGTCGCTATGGCACATATGGTGTCGCTATCTAGAACGAACGACATGTCGGTGTCAGGCTTTCTTGGCCTCGTATTCCTTGTCGATCTTGCGAGTTATGTACCACTGCTGAAGGATGCCGAGCACGCTGTTGCACAGCCAGTACAGCACCAGACCTGCAGGGAACCAGAGGAAGAATATGGTCATCACCACTGGCATGAAGCGCATGATCTTCGCTTGCATGGGATCTGCAGGCGCAGGGCTCAGCAGTGATTGAGCATACATGGATACGCCCATGAGCAAAGGCAGTATGAAATAGGGATCCATCACAGAAAGATCATTGATCCAGAGCATGAAAGGTGCCTGACGTAATTCAACGCTTTCGAGCAGAACCCAGTACAGCGCAATGAAGACAGGCATCTGCACGAGCATGGGCAGACAGCCTCCGAAGGGATTGATCTTCTCCTTCTGGTAGAGCTCCATGGTGGCCTTCTGCAACTTCATCTTGTCATCGCCGTATCGCTCTTTCAGCTGCGCCATCTTGGGCATGACGCGACGCATATTGGCCATGGAGCGATAGCTCGTTGCCGAGAGCTTGTAGAACAGGCCCTTGACCGTCAACGTCAGCAGCACGATCGACCAGCCGTAGTTTCCTACCAGTTCGTTGATTCTTGTGAGGAGCCAGTAGATAGGCTGGGCCACGAACCAGAGCCAGCCGTAGTCGATCGTCAGATCAAGGTTGGGCGAAATGTCTCGCAATACATATTGATCCTTCGGCCCTGCGTAAATGGAGGCTTCCTGAGTGACAGTGCTGCCAGGCGCCACGGAGAATTCAGGACCAGTGAAACCCGCAATGTACTCGGAAGCATTCTGCGGACTTCTGCGCATGGAGAACGTGTTCATCGCATCTGCGGAGGGAATCCACGCAGAAAGGAAATAATGCTGGCTCATGGCAATCCAGCCACCAGTGAGTTGATGAGGGGTGATGCCTGCATCGACGTCAGCAAACTCGACCTTGTAATAAGGATCATCGACGGAGGTGGCGGCAAATCCAAGAAACGAAGACATGCCGACGCCACCCACGCTGCTGGGGTCGGGGAACGTGGTTCTGTTGATCTGTCCAAACAGATTGGCTTGCCAGACATTGCTGCTTGTGTTGTTGATGATATAGCTCAACTTGACCAGATAGCTGCCGCGCTCAAAGGTATAGCGTTTGGTGACCTGCACGCCGTCGGAAGTCACATGAGTGAGATCGATATTGATGCTGCTGGCTGAGTCTGCCAGCGAGTAGGAGTTTGAACTCGCTTGGTAGACCGCTCTGCTGGTGCTGTCGATGCCGTTTCGACCGACAAGTCCACTTTTGGAAACATAGACTCGTTGAGCGCTGTTCTCGAGCAGCACAAAGGGATCGTTATCCACATCGATCTGACGTTTGTATTGCGGCAGAGTCACTTCGATGATGTCGCCACCATTGCGGTCCAGTGTCACATTCAGTACGTCGGTCGTCACTTGAATGCGTGCGTTCGCGCTCGCGACCGGTTGCACCGATGCGCTCCCAGCAATGCTCGGCACATCGCTGACGGCGGTGCCAGTCTGAGCGGGTGCTGCCGGCAGATCGCTCACAGTGATTTGCGCAGCTGCCTGGCTTACTGCTTCAGTCGCAGGAACACTCGGGTAGTCCTGTTGCCAGGCGAGCAAGAGCATGTAGGACACGACCGCAAGGCCGCCAATCAGGAAGTATTTGAGGGATTCCATTTTCTTAGAGTGCTATCTCGGTGACCTGGAGGGTTCTGTGGAATGTGGATTGTCTGGCACGAGGTCTATGCCCCCCTCGTGCCAGGGGTGGCATTTCAGGATTCGTCTTGTGCCCAGCTGAACACCGCGGAGCAGGCCATGTTTCTCGATGGCTTCCTGAGTGTAGTGAGAACAACTGGGATAGAAGCGGCACTGGCGGCCAATCAGCAGGCTCAAGGTGAACTGGTAGACGGTAATCAGCTTGATCGCGATTCTGTCCAACATCTATCTGGCCTCGCAAGGCGTGGGTCGTCCGGATTTCTGGATCAAGTCCCGCCAGAGCTTTTCGATCTTCTCTCGAAGGTCCTCGTTGCTCAGGGTGCCGATTCCGCTGCGAGCTAGGATAACGATGTCCACTTCAGGGAGCAAACCTTGATTGTGCCGGAAGGACTCTCTAAGAATGCGTTTCACGCGATTCCTGTCCACAGCACGACGAACGTTCTTTTTTGCGACGACCAGGCCAACACGGCTGAAGGCCACACTGGCAGGCAGTGCGAGTACCAGCAGGTGCTGGCACGAGACTTTGAAGCAAGCGTTCTTAAAAACGGGCTGGAAGTCCGAAGCGCCCAGTAGTCGCCGGTTTTTGCCGAAACTCAGTTCAGACACAGGATCTACAGTGGTGGGCACTTCGGGCTTGGAGAGTGATTCGCTTAAGCGGTGAGCTTGGCGCGGCCACAGGCACGACGACGCTTGATGACGAGACGGCCGCCCTTGGTTGCCATGCGAGCGCGAAAGCCGTGAGTACGGGCGCGTTTCAGAAGGCTAGGCTGAAAGGTTCTTTTCATGATGTATCCCAGTGATAGCTATGAAGTGGGTCGGTTTCAAAATGAGCGCGAATTCTAGTTGTTTAGTACAGCCATTGCAATTGAATTCCTGAGCGATTGCTGACTGAGAGACGCCAGCGTCGCGCTCGTCGCGCCAGCAAATCCGCCCTCGCTGGACTGTACCGGAAAATACCTGCTTGCTAACAGTTTATCCACAACTAATTCAATGGAGGGCCCGTGGAGTGAAAGTCCCTGAAATTCTCGATGAAAGCGCAACCATAAAATTTAACATATTGATTTTAAACAACTAAAAATGCTTCGAAAAGAGGCGTATATGGATTGCATTGTGTGGATAAGTCCGTAATCAGACGCTATCATCGCTGCTCGATCATTTATAAGAATATCCATTGAAGGGTAAGCAAAGCGTGAACTCCGCGTATTGGCAAACTTGCGTAAACAGCCTCAAGAACGAACTCCCCGCTCAACAATTCAACACCTGGATCCGCCCCCTGCAAGCAGAGAGCCGTTCGAACGAGTTGCGATTGTATGCTCCCAACCGGTTCATCCTGGACTGGGTCAAGGACAAGTTCCTCGGCCGCATCAAGGAGCTTCTGAACGAACAGATTCCGGACAGGTCTGTCGAACTGGTATTCGAGGTCGGTGAGTCGCCGGCAGTGTCAGCAGCTCAGGGTGCTGTTGCAAAGAGTACGAACGAAGACATTCCTTCTTTGACTGCTGCGGGTATCACTCCGCCACCTGCCGTTGACGTGGTCTCCAGGAATGAAACGCCGGTGCCGGTGACGGGCGCAAGCGGCAAGACCTCATTGATCCGTCGAACATCCCGCAATATGGAGGTCATCATTGATGGCAAGCTCAGGCACAAAGGAAGCCTGAACCCGGAGAATACCTTCGACAACTTCATCGAAGGCAAGTCCAACCAGCTGGCGCGTGCGGCGGCGATGCAGGTTGCGGAGAATCCCGGTGGCGCATACAACCCGCTGTTCATCTATGGTGGGGTTGGTCTGGGAAAGACTCATCTGATGCATGCCATCGGGAATTATCTGGTGGAGCGCAAGCCGGATGCGAAAGTGGTCTATCTGCACTCCGAGACTTTCGTCGCGACCATGGTTACGGCACTGCAGCTCAACGCGATCAACGAGTTCAAGCGTTACTATCGATCCGTCGATGCCTTGCTGATTGACGATATCCAGTTTTTCGCTGGCAAGGAGCGATCGCAGGAAGAGTTCTTCCACACATTCAACGCCTTGCTCGAGGGTGGTCAGCAGATTATTCTCACGAGCGATAAATACCACAAGGAAATCAATGGGTTGGAGGAAAGGCTCAAATCCAGATTTGGCTGGGGCTTGTCCGTTGCTGTAGAGCCACCCGAGTTGGAGACTCGGGCCGCGATCCTCATCAACAAGGCTGAACAGAGCAACGTGGAATTGCCTGCCGACGCTGCCATGTACATAGCGCAGCGCCTGCGTTCGCATGTCAGGGAGCTGGAGGGCGCGCTCAAGAAGGTCATCGTGCACGCAAGATTTGTCGGCCGCCCAATCGACCTCGAACTTGTGAAGGAAGCACTGAAAGATCTTTTCGCCCTCCACGACAAGCTCGTGACCATCGACAATATTCAGCGCTCGGTGGCCGAGTATTACAAGATCAAGATGTCCGACATGATTTCAAAGAGGCGCAATCGTTCCGTGGCCCGTCCCAGACAGATGGCGATGTGCCTTTCCAAGGAATTGACGAATCACAGTTTGCCGGAGATCGGGGATGCCTTCGGCGGGAGAGATCACACGACGGTTCTTCACGCCTGCAAGCAGGTGAAAAATCTGAGAAGTACGTCTCTCGATTTCTCCGAGGACTACAACAATCTTCTCAGAGCGCTGGCAACCTGATCCCGGATACAATAGATTTCGTCTGCTCGCAGCCCATTGACAACATATTGATGACAGAGTGTAAAAGCATGCATTTTTCAATTTCCAGGGAAGCAATACTCAAGCCTCTTCAATTGGTTACCGGAGTTGTCGAGCGTCGGCAGACTCTGCCGGTACTGTCGAACGTCCTGCTTTCCCTGAGTGCTGATTCGCAGTTGACGATCACCGGTACGGATCTGGAGGTCGAGCTATGTGGCAGGATTCCAGTCAGCGGTACATCCCGTCCCGGCGACATCACCGTGCCCGCCCGCAAACTGGTAGATATCTGCAAGTCGCTTGCGGAGGATGCCACTCTCGAGTTCTCGGTTGATGAGGGCAAGATGGTCATCAAGTCCGGACGCAGTCGTTTCAGTCTGGCGACGTTGCCGGCAACAGAATTTCCCGTGACGGAAGAGGAACCTGGCACCTGTGAATTGACACTGTCGCAGTCCGCGCTCAAGGCTCTGCTGGATGGCACCTCGTTCGCGATGGCACAGCAGGATGTCCGTTACTATCTTAATGGCATGTTGTTCGAGGTCTCGACGCAGCATCTTCGCGTCGTGGCTACCGATGGACATCGACTGGCTATGCAGACCATGTACGCCCATGCCATTGTTGATTCTCCCTTGCAGATCATTCTCCCGCGAAAGGGTGTCATCGAGCTGGCTCGTCTTTTGACGGGTGATGAAGCGACCGTTGCCATCGTGTTTGGCAGGAATCATGTCAAGGCCCGCACGCAGGACTACACGTTCACCTCGAAGTTGGTCGATGGCAAGTTCCCTGATTACAACCGTGTTCTGCCAAAAGGCGGCGACAAGCACGTGGTGGGAGATCGTCAGGAACTCAAGCTGGCATTTGCCCGTGCCTCGATTCTGTCCAACGAGAAATATCGTGGTGTACGTCTTCTCCTTTCCGATGGTGAAATTCGAATCCTGGCCAACAATCCTGATCAGGAAGAAGCGGAGGAGTCGGTCTCTGTGGACTATGCTGGCGAGCCGCTGGAGATAGGTTTCAACGTGAGTTATTTGGTCGATGTGTTGAGCGTGCTGTCTTCTGAGCGAGTGAAGATCAGCATGCATGACTCCAACAGCAGCGCCCTGCTTGAAGCAGCGGGGGCTGATGGAGATGCCCTTTACGTTGTGATGCCCATGCGTCTTTGATCGACGCTCGTTGCCATCATTCCGTCTGAAGACAAAGATGCCGGTTCAGCATGAGTAATTCTGCGATTCGACGGATTGATGTGCAAGGTATTCGCAACCTCTCCTGCACGCAGCTCGCCCCCTCTGAGCAGATCAACATCCTCTTCGGAACCAACGGCAGTGGCAAGACCAGCTTTCTGGAAGCCATTCATTACGCCGGACTGGGCCGTTCCTTTCGCAGCCCGCGAGTCGAGTCAGTCATTTGCACGGATTTAGCAGAGGCTACCGTATTCATCGAATTGGTCTCTGGCAGCAGCATTGGCGTCAGCAAGAGTCGTCCAGGATCACATACTTTGAAATTACGGGGTGAGCGTCAGTCCAGTTGGCTTGATACTGCCCGCTCTTTGCCGCTGTTGCTCATCAATTCAGATAGCTTTTCCCTTCTCGAAGGTAGCTCCAAGGTCAGGCGAAAGTTTCTCGACTGGGGTGTGTTCCACGTGGAACATGATTTTGCTGCCAGTTGGCGGGGCGCTTCTCGCTGTATTGCCCAGCGCAATCTGCTTCTCAAGAGTAGGCATATTGATGAGCGGCAGGTCGACGCGTGGAGCGTTGAGCTGTCGACCTATGCTGACAGGATTGACCACTCCCGCTCCCAGTATCTTCAGCGCCTGCTGCCCTTGATTGAAGACACCCTCGCCCACTTACTTGATGTCCCGGAGCTGACGATCAAATACTCTCGCGGATGGGACGAGGGATCTCCACTTCTGGAACTGCTGCGTGGTTCTCTCGACCGTGACGCGCGTTACGGTGCCACTCAGATCGGTCCTCATAGAGCCGATTTGCAGATCAGGATCGGCAAGTTCCGCGCAGAGGACTATCTATCCAGGGGTCAGCAAAAGCTTCTGGTGATCGCGCTCAAGCTCGCACAGGGTCGGTTGTTGACAGAGCTTAGTGGAGGTAGCGTGATCTATCTCGTAGATGACTTGCCGTCTGAGCTGGATGCTCCCAATCGCGTAAAGGTATGCCGTCTCTTGGAGCGATTTGATAGCCAAGCCTTCATGACCTGCGTCGGGGAGAACGACTTGGATACAGGCTGGAGTTCGGGCACGTCAATGAGAAAGTTCCACGTGGAACATGGTAAAATGTCCGCGTTTTCAAGCAGCTCCGGGATGACGTGAAAATGCACACTCCTCCGTCTGCACACCCCGCGAAGCAACCGATACAAGAACAGGAGAATATGCATGGCTCAGGACTCAACCTATGACTCGTCCAGCATCAAAGTGCTGAAAGGCCTTGATGCTGTCAGAAAGAGACCAGGGATGTACATCGGTGACACCGACGATGGCACTGGCCTGCACCATATGGTCTTCGAGCTGGTGGACAATTCCATTGACGAGGCACTCGCGGGCTACTGCGATGATATTCGGGTCACGATTCATGTTGGCGAAACAATCTCGGTATCGGACAACGGCCGTGGCATCCCTACGGATATGCACGCCGAAGGCGTGTCTGCCGCCGAAGTCATCATGACGGTATTGCACGCTGGCGGAAAATTTGACGACAACAGTTACAAGGTATCCGGAGGTCTACATGGCGTAGGCGTTTCCGTCGTGAACGCGCTGTCAGAAGAGCTGAAGTTGACCATTCGCCGTGACGGCAAGGTTCACGAACAGAACTACGCGCACGGCGTGCCTTTAGCCCCGCTTGCCGTCGTTGGTGCAACCGACGTGACGGGTACCGAATGTCACTTCAAGCCCTCCAAGGAAACCTTCTCCAACATCGAGTTTCATTACGAGATCCTGGCTAAGAAACTTCGAGAACTCGCCTTCCTCAACGCAGGCGTGTCCATTCAGTTGAAGGATGAAAGAACGGGAAAGACCGAGTTGTTCAAGTACGAGGGCGGACTGAAGGCTTTCGTGAACTATCTCAATACCAACAAGGCACCGGTGAACAAGATATTCCACTTCAATGCCGAGCGCGTTCAGGACGGAATATCTGTCGAGATTGCCCTGCAGTGGAACGACACCTATCAGGAAAGCATCTTTCCCTATACCAACAATATTCCGCAGAAGGATGGCGGCACCCACCTCGCAGGTTTTCGCGCGGCACTGACCCGCGTCTTGAACACCTACATCGACAAGGAAATGTCCGCCAAGAAAACCAAGGAAGTCGCCACGACCGGCGACGACGCCCGCGAGGGGCTGACAGCCATTATTTCCGTGAAAGTGCCTGATCCGAAGTTCTCGTCCCAGACCAAGGACAAGCTGGTGTCTTCCGAGGTGAAGGTGGTCGTTGAGCAGGAGATGACGGCCCACTTCACGGACTATCTAATGGAGAACCCGCTGGAAGCGAAAGCCATCGTCAACAAGATGCTGGACGCCGCCCGTGCCCGCGAGGCCGCCCGCAAGGCGCGTGAAATGACTCGGCGCAAGGGGGCTCTGGACATCGCAGGCCTGCCGGGGAAACTGGCCGATTGCCAGGAGAAGGACCCTGCTCTGTCCGAGATCTACATCGTCGAGGGTGATTCTGCGGGTGGGTCTGCCAAGCAGGGGCGCAACCGAAAGAATCAGGCGATTCTGCCATTGAAGGGCAAGATCCTGAATGTGGAGAAAGCCCGTTTCGACAAAATGCTGAGTTCGGCCGAGATCGGAACCTTGATCAAGGCGCTTGGTTGCGGCATCGGCAACGAGGAATTCTCCCCCGCCAATCTGCGCTACCACAGCATCATCATCATGACCGATGCCGACGTTGATGGCTCGCACATCCGCACACTGCTTCTGACCTTCTTCTTCAGGCAGATGCGCGAATTGGTCGAGCGCGGGCACATCTTCATTGCCCAGCCCCCGCTGTACAAGATCCGCAAAGGCAAGCACGAGCAGTATCTGAAGGATGACGAAGAGCTGGCCCGCTACCAGACGCATATCGCTTTGGAAGGAGCGAGTCTGTTCGTCAATGCGGAAGCGCCGCCCATCAGTGGCGATGCACTGGACATGATCGTCAAGCAGTACAACAGCACCTATGCCATTGTGAAGCGCTTGAATCGCCTGTACCCCAGCGAAGTGCTGGAGGCCATGATCTTCACACCGGAGCTGAGCGTAGCCAATCTCGGTGAAGACGTGGTCGCAGAATGGGTGAAAGCACTGAGTGCCAGCCTCGTGCGTCTGCATCCCAAGGCAGCGGCCGGCTATCAGCTGTCTGCCAGGAAGGACAAGGAGCGCAGTCTCTATCTGCCCCACGTTCGGCAGTCGTTCCACGGTTTGACGCGGGACTACCAGTTCAACATGGATTTCTTCAACTCAGGCGAATACAAGGCCATCGTGAAACTTGGCAATACCCTGGCCGGGTTGATCGAAGAAGGCGCTTATGTACAGCGCGGAGACAAGAAGCAACAGGTCAGCAATTTTGCCGAGGCGCTGAGCTGGCTGACTTCAGATGCCATGAAAGGTCACTACCTGCAGCGTTACAAGGGCTTGGGTGAGATGAATCCGGAGCAACTGTGGGAAACCACGATGGACCCTGAGAGTCGCCGAATGCTGCAAGTGACCATCGAAGATGCGATTGCCGCCGATCAGCTCTTCACCACGCTGATGGGGGATCAGGTGGATCCGCGCCGCGAATTCATTGAAGCCAACGCGCTGGCGGCGCAAAATCTCGATATATAACAGATAGTTATGTCTTCAGGCGGGCTCATGGATGTCAGTACGAATGACGTCCATGTTGTCCTGCACCCACGCTTGGAAAGCGTCAGTCACCTCGGTCGAATCCCGCCCTTCCACATTCAGCAATGGACCGAAGCGCACATGGATGGTGCCAGGCTTTTTCAGGATGGTATGCGCGGGCCAACAGTCCCCCGCATTGTGTATGACGGGCAGCACCGGTATGCCCGCTGTGACCGCCAGCTTGGACCCGCCGCGACTGAATGGTTTGACCACCCCTGCCGGACTCCGAGACCCCTCTGGAAAGATGACGACGGAAAGACCCTCTTCCAGGCGCTTCTTTCCTTCTACCAGCAAGGTCCTGCCTGCTTCCCGCGGCTTGCTCCTGTCGATCGCGATTGGCTTCTGAAGTCTCATGGCCCAACCCCAGAAGGGAATGCTCAGCAACTCCTTCTTCAGGATCGGGCACACAGGCGACGCTGCATAGTAGAGATAGATGGTCTCCCAGGCACTTTGGTGCGTTGAAAGCACCACCACCGGGTGTTGGGGAATATTCTCCAGACCTTCGATCCTGTAGCGTACCCCGCACACAATGCGCAGCCAGAACAGAACGAACCGGCACCACAGGGAATAAACGACAAAGCGCTTCTTCAACGGAATGAACCAGAAGATGATCATGCAGAGGATGGCTGTCAGCATGGTGGCGACGAAGTAGCCAACGTAAAACAGCACGGAACGAAGATAGTTCAACATGATCGCTGCAGCAGGGCTTCCTTGAAGGCATTCAAATCAGCGTGGATCTCGACGCCCGCCAGTTCGCTTTCGTCACACTCCAGGCGAGTGAGCGCCCCCTTGCCCGTGAGCACCAGTATTGGCTTGCAACCGGCCAGCTTGGCGGCCAGAAGATCCTTGGCACTGTCACCCACGAACGGCGTACCAGAGACGGAAGTCCCAAACTCGCTTTCTATCTGCTTGAGCAGCCCGATGCCGGGCTTGCGGCACTCACACCCTTCGTCCGGGCCATGGGGGCAGAAGAAAACGCCGGCGATCTCGCCGCCCTGCTCTTCCACCAGCGCGCACATCTTTTGATGCATGGCGGCCAGGTCAAACTCGTCGAACAGATGTCGCGCGATGCCGGACTGATTGGTGGCGACGGTCACGGTATATCCGGCCCGACTGAGCTCAGCGATGGCTTCGATGCTGCCAGGGATCGGAATCCACTCGTCCGGAGACTTGATGTAGTCGTCCGAGTCCTGATTGATGACGCCGTCCCTGTCGAGAATGATCAGTTTCAAGGGCGTCTCAATTGCCTTGCAGGCAGGAAATGTCGGCCACCTGCAGGAACAGGCTGCGCAACTCGCTGAGAATGTTGATTCGGTTCTGACGTACGGCCAGATCCTCATCCATCACCAGCACCGTGTCGAAGAAGGCATCGATCGCGTCACGAGAGCCCGCAAGCAGCTCGAGGCCTTCGGCAAAGCGGCTCTCGGCGAACAGGGGCGTTGCTTCCTTGCGGCACTGTTCGAGCACCGCTACCAGCCGACGCTCGGCCTCATGCCGCAGCAGCGCTGGATCAATCGTGGCCTTGCTGAACTCGGCACCCTGTTTCTGCAGGATGTTGGACACGCGCTTGTTGGCGGCAGCCAGCGCTTGTGCTTCCGGACGACGGCTGAACTCATGCACCGCATGTACGCGGCGGTGGAACTCGAGCGGCCTGGCGGGCTTGAGTGCCAGCACGGACTGGAATACTTCCACGCTGATGCCTTCCGACTGATACCACGCCTTGAAGCGCTCAAGTAGGAAGTCGAACACCTGGGTGTCGAGGCCCGGCTTGAGGGTGAGCCCGGTGTAGCTGGCACACGCCGCCTGAATGCTGCCGAGCAGGTTCAGATTGAGCTGCTTCTCGACGATGATCCGCAGGATGCCAAGGGCTGCGCGTCGCAGCGCAAATGGGTCCTTTGAGCCGGTGGGCGGCTGGCCGATGGCGAACAGGCCCACGATGGTGTCCAGCTTGTCGGCCACCGCCAGCACGCAACCCGTCATGCTGGTGGGCAGCTGGTCGCCCGAGAAGCGTGGCAGGTATTGTTCGTTCAGCGCCAGTGCCACTTCACGCGGCTCCCCATCATGCAGGGCGTAGTAATAGCCGGCAATGCCCTGCAGCTCGGCGAACTCGGACACCAGATTGGTCAGCAGATCGGCCTTGCCGAGCAGCGCGGCCCGGCGACAAAGCGACTCGTCTGCCTTGAGTTCAGTGGCGATGAACCCGGAGAGTGCCGCCACACGCGCCGACTTCTCATATACCGTGCCCAGCTCCTGCTGGAAGATGATGTTCTTGAGCTGCTCGGTTCGCGCCTCGAGCGAGGTCTTGCGGTCGGTGTCGAAGAAGAATTTCGCATCCGAGAGCCGAGGGCGAATGACACGCTCGTTGCCGGCGATCACCTGGGCCGGGTCGGCACTCTCGATGTTGCTGAGCGTGATGAAGTTCGGCAGCAGCGCGCCCTGACTGTCGAGCAGGTAGAAGCACTTCTGATGGGACTTCATGGAGGAAATCAGCGCTTCGCTGGGGACCTCGAGGAAGTGGCTCTCGAAACGACCGGTCAGTGCCACGGGCCATTCGACCAGGCTGGTGACTTCCTCCAGCAAATCATCGTCGATGACGACGGAAGCGTTCAGTCTGGCACCTTCGGCTTCGACCAGTGCGCGCACCAGCGTCTTGCGCTCATCGTAGTTGACCAGCACTTTCGCCTCGCGCAAGGCAGTCTCGTAGTGCGCTGCCGCAGACACCGTGACAGGCGCCGGATGCATGAACCGGTGGCCGCGTGATTGATTGCCTGCGGTGATCCCCAGGATCTGTGCGGGAATGACTTCGGCACCAAAGAGCATGACCACCCAATGCACCGGTCGAACGAATTCGTCGCGGGTCGAGCCCCAGCGCATCTTCTTTGGAATCGGCAGACTCGCCAGCGCCTTGCTGATCATGTCAGGCAACAACGCACTGGTCTGGCTGCCCTTGGCGAAACTGCGAAACACGAGTTTCAGCGCGCCGTCCTTCTGAGCCTGCTCCAGCTGTTCGAGCGCCACGCCGCACGAGCGTGCGAAGCCCAGAGCTGCCGGGGTCGGTGCCCCGCTCTTGTCGAAAGTGGCCGCCACGGCCGGCCCCGTCTTCTCGATCACCTTGTCCGGCTGAGCATCGATCAGACCAAGGGCCCGAACGGCTAGCCGTCGCGGGGTCGCGAAGGCCTCGATGGTGTCGAAGCTCAAGCCGGCGCTCTCGAAGGCCGCTCGCGTATTGGCAAGAAACGCTTCCGACAGCAGCCGCAGCGCCTTGGGGGGCAGCTCTCCCGTGCCGATCTCAACCAGAAAATCACGTTTAGTCATGGTGTGCTGTGAGCTCTCAATCCAGATATTGTTGGCGCAATTCGGGCGTGGCCAGGGGGAAGCCCAGCGCCTTTCTGCTTTCGAAGTAGGCTTCCGCCACCATGCGCGACAAGGTTCGCACGCGCAGAATATAGCGTTGACGCTCGGTCACCGAGATGGCGTGACGTGCGTCCAGAAGGTTGAAGTAGTGGGAAGCCTTCAGCACCTGTTCGTAGGCCGGAAGCGCGAGACCGCGCTCGATCAGCCGCTGACACTGCTGCTCGCAATCGGAAAAGTTGCGGAACAGGATGTCCACGTCAGCATGTTCGAAATTGTAGGCCGACATTTCCACTTCATTCTGCTTGAACACATCGCCGTAGGTGACGACCCCGTTGGGCCCCTTGGTCCAGACGATGTCGTAAATGCTGTCCACGCCTTGCAGGTACATGGCGATTCGCTCGATCCCGTAGGTGATCTCGCCGCTCACCGGATGGCATTCAAGCCCGCCAACCTGTTGAAAGTACGTGAATTGAGTCACTTCCATGCCATTCAGCCAGACCTCCCAGCCGAGACCCCAGGCGCCCAGCGTGGGCGACTCCCAGTTGTCTTCGACGAAGCGGATGTCGTGCACGCGGGTGTCGATGCCCAGGCTGGCAAGAGATTCGAGGTACAGCTCCTGGATATTCGCCGGTGAGGGCTTGAGAATGACTTGGAACTGATAGTAATGCTGCAGTCGGTTGGGATTCTCACCATAGCGGCCGTCTGTTGGACGGCGGCTTGGTTGGACATAGGCCGTGTTCCAGCTTTCGGGGCCGATTGCTCGCAGGAAGGTTGCGGGATGAAATGTGCCCGCGCCCACCTCCATGTCGAGTGGCTGCATCAGCACGCAGCCTTGATTTGCCCAGAATTGCTGAAGCGCAAGGATCAGGCCTTGAAAGGTTCCCACATCGGGTCGCGTATCGGTGGCAGACAAGAAAAAGCTCCGGAGCGTGTTTTGAAGAGGCCCGGATTATCCTTGATTCTTCAATCAATATCCATACTTACGCCATTCCAGCAGGGCTGTGTGGTTTTGCCGGCGCTCGTGTGCCTGGGGTAGAATTGTGGCTCCCGTGTCGAGCCGGGCTCGCACATTGCCCGCCCGTCTCCCCTTACCCCAGCCACAGGCAGGAGTCTGCAAATCCAATCCATCAAGGTCTGGCTCCTCAAACTCATGCTCCGCGCGACCGCCCTGCTGCCCTTGCGCCAGGCCCATGCGCTGGCCGTGCCATTGGCGGCCCTGGTCTGGAGCTTCTCAGCTGATGCGCGACGGATCACGCTGCGCAATCTCGCGCTGTGCTTTCCCCGGATGACGGAGCAGGAGCGCGAGGAACTGGCTCGCAACAGCATTCTGGAAACCGCAAAGTTCGCCTGTGAGTTGGGTCGTGTCTGGGTTCGACCGGTAGACGAGGTGCTGGAAAGCGTGGTCGAGGTCACCGGCCAGGACGTTCTGGAGCAGGCGCTGCAACGCGGCAAGGGCGTGATCGTCCTGGCCCCCCACATCGGCAATTGGGAGTTGTGCGGCCTGCATCTGGACCGCCGGGCCGCCACTACCTATCTGTACCGGCCGCCCAAACTCGCGGGCTTCGAATCCGCGATGGTCTCGTACCGTGCGCGAGCCGGAGCACAGCTGGCACCGACGACGCGCAAGGGAGTCGCGATGCTGGTGAAGGCGCTGGAGCGCGGCGAGATCGTGGGAATTCTCCCGGATCAAGAGCCAGCGTTCGACAGTGGCGTCTTCGCCCCGTTCTTCGGCGTTCCAGCCCTGACCATGACGCTGGTCTCACGTCTGGCGGCGAGGACCGACGCAGCGCTCGTGGTCATGTACGCGCAGCGCCTTTCCGGGGGACGTGGATTTGCGCTTCGCATTGCACCTGCGGGTTCCGACCTGGCCCATCCCGAGGCGCAGATCGCGGCGGCGGCCCTCAATGCAGTGGTGGAACGCTGCGTGCGTGAGGTGCCCGGGCAGTACCAGTGGGAATACCGGCGCTTCAAGCACCAGCCAGACCACTCCAAGAATGCGCTGTATCGCTAGCGTCGCCAGAACATCGGCAGGAACAGCACCAGCAGGGTGAATATCTCAAGGCGCCCGAGCAACATCGCAAAGCAGAGAATCCACTTCGCTGGGTCTGAGAGAAGACTGTAGTTCTGCGACACCCCTTCCAGCCCTGGTCCGAGATTGTTGATGGCCGCCCCCACTGCGCTGAACGCGGTCACCACATCCAGGCCGGTCGTGAGCAGGGCCAGCAGCAACGCCAGGAACACCATCACGTAGACGGCGAAGAATCCCCAGACGGCTTCGATGATCCGATCAGGCACCAGCGTGTTGCCCAGCTTGATGGGGATGATGGAGTTCGGGTGGATGAGACGCTGCACTTCCCGCAGCCCCTGTTTCAGAATCAGCAGAATCCGGATCACCTTCATGCCACCGCCGGTGGAGCCAGCGCAGGCGCCGACGATCGACGCATAGATCAGCACATAGGGCAGGAACGAGGGCCATTGGCTGAAGTCCTCTGTGGTGAACCCCGTCGTGGTGGCGATCGAGACGCTTTGAAAGATGCCGTGCACGAGTGAGTCGACCCCGCTGTAGGTGTCGCTGGTGTAGAGCACGATGCTTGTCACTGCCGACAAGACAAGCAGGAACGTGAGGTAGAACTTGAATTCAGGATCGCGCAGGTACTGCCGCACGCTGTGCATGCGCCAGGCAGTGAAGTGCAGGGCGAAGTTGCCGCCAGCGATCACCATGAAGACTGTGGCGATCAAGCTGATGGTCGCGCTGTCGAAGTGCCCGAGGCTGGCATCGTAATTCGAGAAACCGCCGATCGCGACCGTGGCGAAACTGTGACAGATGGCATCGAAGAAACTCATCCCGGCGGCCCAGTAGGCCAGCGCACAGGCGCCCGTCAAGGCGAGATAGATGTACCACAGCGCCTTGGCGGTTTCGGCAAGCCTCGGCACCAGGTTGTCGTTCTTGACAGGCCCCGGACTTTCCGCCCTGTACAGCTGCATCCCGCCGATGCCCAGCATCGGCAGCACGGCCACCGCCAGCGCCACGATTCCCATGCCGCCAAGCCACTGCAGTTGCGCGCGGTAGAACAACAGAGACTTCGGCAGGCTTTCAAGGCCGACGATGACCGTCGCGCCGGTGGTGCTCAGGCCGGAGATGGACTCGAACACGGCATCCGTGATCGAAAGAGGCAGTTCGGCCGAGAAATAGAATGGCAGTGAGCCGAAGGTGCCCAGAACAGACCAGAACAACGTGACGATGAGGAAGCCGTCGCGTGTGCGCAGCTCCTTCGCCGCGCGCCAGGTCAGCAGCCAGAGGATGAACCCAGTGCTGAAGGTGATGAACAGAGCCGCGCCGAACGAGGACAATTCGCCGTCACCATAGAGCAGAGAGACAAGCATGGAAGGCAGATACGCCAGCATGCTGAAGAGCATCAGCAGTACACCCAGGATCTTGGAAACGACGCTCAGATGCATGATGGTGTCAGAAGAAGGTCAGACCGACCTGGAAGAGACGTTCCACCTCGGGAATACGGCGCTTGTCCACCAGGAAGAGAATGACGTGATCCCCTGTTTGAATGACGATGTTGTCGTGGGCGATCAGCACTTCATCGTCACGCACGATGGCGCCGATGGTTGTCCCTGGAGGCAGTTCGATGTCCTCGATGGCCTTGCCTACCACCTTGGAGGAATGGCTGTCACCGTGGGCGATGGCCTCCAGGGCCTCGGCAGCGCCTCGGCGCAGGGAATGCACGTTCACGATGTCGCCGCGCCGCACGTGAGTGAGCAGACTGCCGATCGTGGCGAGCTGGGGTGAAATCGCGATATCGATCTCGCCTCCTTGCACCAGGTCGACGTAAGCGGGATTGTTGATCAGGGTCATGACCTTGCGTGCCCCGAGTCGCTTGGCCAGCATCGACGACATGATGTTGGCCTCGTCGTCGTTGGTCAGCGCCAGAAACACATCGGTGTCCTCGATGCTCTCCTCAAGCAGCAGCTCCTTGTCGGAAGACGCGCCGTTGATAATGATCGTCTTGTTCAGGCGCTCGGAGAGATAGGCGCAGCGTTCCGGGTTGTGCTCGATGATCTTTGTCTGGTAGCGGGACTCGACGGCTTCGGCCAGCCGAGAGCCGATGTTGCCGCCGCCGGCGATGATCAGGCGACGATACGGGCGATCCAGCCGGCGCAACTCTCCCATCACCCTGCGGATATTGCGCTGGGCAGCAATGAAGAACACTTCGTCGTCGGCCTCTATGACAGTGGAACCCTCTGGCATGATGGCGGTGTCACGTCGGAAGATGGCCGCCACGCGGGTGTCGACATTCGGCATGTGTTCGCGCAGGAAGCGGATCTCCTGACCGATGAGCGGACCGCCGTAATAGGCTTTGACTGCCACCAGCTGCGCCTTGCCTTCCGCAAAGTCCAGCACCTGGAGGGAGCCGGGCAGATCGATGAGTCTCTCGATGTAGTGGGACACCAGCTGCTCGGGGCTGATCACGACATCCGCCGCGATGGCACCGGGCTCGAACAGGCCCTCAGCAGACATGTACGACGCAGAGCGCAGACGGCAGATCTTCTTAGGCGTCTTGAACAACACCTGCGCGATCTGGCAGGCCACGAGATTGACCTCGTCGTTCTCGGTCACGGCGATCAGCATGTCGGCATCGTCACCGCCCGCCATCCGCAACACGTCGGGGTAAGAGGGCTGACCGACCGCCGTGCCGATGTCGATTCGGTCCTTCAACTCACGCAACTTGTCGGCGTCCGGATCGACTATGGTGATGTCATTGGCTTCGCTGGCGAGATTTTCGGCGAGCGAGACGGCGACGTGATTCGCCCCGAGAATGATGATCTTCATCTAAGCAATGTCTCCGGATTCTTGCGCAGACGCGCGAAGTAGAACCCATCGTGGCCCGCGGCATCGGGCAGCAGCTGTCTGCCGTGGGCGCATTCTACTCCCCAGGCGACGGGAATTTCCTCGTGTTTTGCGTCGCCCTGCTGTGCAACGAAGAGGCCGATGACGTCCGCGTTCTCGGATGGCAGGACGGAGCACGTGGAATACAGGAGCAGGCCGCCCGGCTTCAGACATGGCCAGAGCGCGCCAAGCAGCCGCAATTGTTCTTTCTGCAAGGCCCGGACTTGATCTTGCTGCCGCAGCAATTTGATGTCGGGATGACGGCGGATGATGCCGGTGGCGGAACAGGGAGCGTCAAGCAGGATGCGGTCGAAGTGTTGCCCATCCCACCAGCTCGAGGGCTCTGCGGCATCGGCACACACCAGCGTGGCCTGCAGCTGGAGGCGGTCCAGATTCTGCTGCACACGCTCGAGTCGTCTGGCGTCGTTGTCCAGGGCTACCAGGCGTGCAAATGGAACGCCTCGTTCCAGCAGATGGCAGGTCTTGCCTCCGGGGGCTGCACAGGCGTCCAGAAGGCTGATGCCAGGCGCAAGGTCGAGCAAGTCTGGAATCAGCTGGGACGCCTCGTCCTGCACGCTGGCGAGGCCTTCGGCGAACCCCGGCAAGGCGGTCACCGGCTGCGCGTGCTCCAGATAGACACTGCTCTCCCCCAGAGCACCCGGCCGTGCCATGCATTGCGCCAGCGCCAGTCTGTCGAGATAGTCCTGCCGGGACACTCGCGCGAGATTGACTCGCAGCGTCATCGGCGGATGCTGATTGTTGGCCTCAAGAATCGCTTGCCAGTGCTCTGGCCAGGCTTGCTGCATGGCCTGCATGAACCACTCAGTGTGGGAAAGACGCGCGGCATCAGACTTCATTGCTCGCGCAAGCAAGGTCTCGGAGTCTCGCAGGAAGGAGCGCAGCACCGCATTCACCAGTGCCTTGGCCCACTGCTTCTTCAACACCAGCGTGGCAGCAACGGTTTCGTTGACCACGGCATACTCAGGAACACGCATGCCGTGCAGTTGGTAGAGACCGCACAGCAGCAGGCAGCGAACATCCTGATCCTTGGCCTTCAGGGGTTTTTCGAGCAATTGCGACAGGACGGCATCGAGCAGGAAATACCAGCGGCAGGTGCCGAAGCAGATTTCCTGCAGCAAGGGGAAGTCCTGGGCATTGTCGTTCGGGCGCTCCAGCAAGGTGGCCAGGGAGCCCTGTTGCTGCAGGAGTCTGCTGAGAATCGTGGCAGCCTGTGCGCGAAGTTGGCCGGGTTTCATGGTGCGGCGGCAATCAATTCATCGAACTGCGAACCTGGCTCGAAATAACTTCTGTGCGCATTGAGGAAATCGCGGATGCTCACGGCGTTCTTTCCTGGAAGTTGAATCTGAGTGATGTTCAGCGATGAGTCGACGCATGCGACGCGCAGCCCGTCGCGATCCGCGCTGATCAGCGTCCCTGGGCTGCAGTCAGCGATCCCTGGCAGCACGGACGCCGCGAGGATCCGGATTCGGTCGAGACGATATTGAGCGAATGTGGGCTGGCGCCCGACCATGCCGCGAATCTGTCGGTTGATGACACGGGCATCCTGGCCCCAGTGAATGAGGGACTCATGCTTTTCCAGCTTGGCCGCATAGGTGCTTGCGGTGTGATCCTGCACTGTGGCGTGAAGGATGCACTTTTCCAGATCGGCCAGTGCAGACAGCAGCGCCTTGATGCCGGCATGCTCGAGCTTGCTCTCGAGGCTGATGCGATCGTCTTCCTCGGTGATGTCGACCACTTCGGTGCACAGCATCGGTCCGGTATCCAGCCCCTTGTCCATCTGCATGATGGTGACACCGGTGCGCGTATCGCCTGCCATGAGAGCGCGCTCGATCGGGGCTGCCCCGCGCCAGCGCGGAAGAAGAGAGGCGTGGACGTTCACGCAACCCAGGCGGGGAGTGTCCAGAATGGCCTGCGGCAGAATGAGTCCATAAGCAACCACCACCATCACATCAGCCTGCCATTGCGCGAGCTCACCGGCAGCCGTGTCGGTGCGCAGCGTGTGCGGCTGCAGGACCGCCAGCCCCTGTGCCGTGGCGACCTGTTTCACCGCGCCCGCCTGCAGCTGCTTGCCACGGCCGGCGGGACGGTCGGGCTGGGTGTAGACGGCCACCACCTCATGTTCTGAGCGCAGCAGCGCCTCCAGGATTCCGGCAGCAAAGGGCGGCGTGCCCGCGAAGACGATTCTCAATCTGCTCATAAGCATTCCGGGAGCTGACCAGCCGACGCCTGCCGACGGCGCTGATCCAAGGGGTGAATCAGGCGGATTCCTTGTGGGCCAGCTCAAGCTTCTTGCGAATGCGCTCGCGCTTGAGGCTGCTCAGATAGTCGACGAACAGCTTGCCGTTGAGATGGTCCATCTCGTGCTGAATGCAGGTTGCCAGCAGGCCGTCTGTCTCGATGACAAAGGGTTCGCCATGACGATCCAGTGCATGAATGCGGACCATTCGCGGACGCGACACCGTCTCGTAGAAGCCTGGCACGGACAGACAGCCTTCGTCATAGTCTTCCAGGGTCTGGTCTATAATTTCGATGCGAGGATTGATGAAGACGAGAGGGGTGTCCTTGTTGTCCGAAATGTCGATCACGATGAGCTGCTTGTGGATATTCACCTGAGTGGCCGCAAGACCGATGCCTGGAGCGTCGTACATGGTCTCGAACATGTCGTCGATGGTACGCGACAATTCCGGCGTGAATTCAACCACGGGCGTCGCCTTGCGGCGCAGCCTCAGGTCAGGAAACTCCAGGATGCTCAGAAAGGCCATATGCGACAAATACCAGCTAGCGCGAGAACTTAGGATTGAAATTTAAAACAGGGCTGTGAACTGTTTCTAGTGCTGAGTATACCGTATTGCTAAGAAACGGCACCTTTACCAAACGAGCCGGATTGTAAATATGAACGCGTTTAGACTGAAGAGGCTCCTCCTGACATGCGCGTGTATCGTCATGGCGGCCATGCCTCTGGCGAACATCCAGGCTCAGACACTCACCCTTGCGCCGGGATCTCCCGACACCTATGTGGTGAAGGAAGGCGACACGCTGTGGGATATCGCGTCGGTATTTCTTCAGGAACCGTGGCGCTGGCCCGAGATATGGCAGGGCAATCCGGAAGTTCAGGACCCTGACCTCATTTACCCAGGCGATGTCCTGCAGCTGGTTGCCACCGCGGATGGGCCCCGAATCCTTCTGGAGCGCGCGGGCCGTCAGGTGGTCCGGCTCAGCCCCACCGTTCGTGAGTCCCCGCTGCTCAACCCCATTCCCACCATTCCACGTCAGGCCCTGCAAGGCTTTCTGGTGGAGAACCGCATCGTCGACAAGGAAACCTTCGAATCGGCTCCCTACATTCTCTCCAGCGCCACGGGGAATCTGATCATGGGCGCCGGACATGAAGTCTTTGTGCGAGGCGAGTGGCCAGGCACTGAGACGGGTTTCGATGTCTTTCGACTTGGCGCCACCTATCGCGATGACGAAGGTGAGCTGATCGGGCAGGAAGCCATCAAGCTGGGCGAGCTCACCGTGATTTCCGACGAAGGTGATGGCTTGCGGCGTGCACTCATCGTGCAGAGCGACGAAGAGCTCAAGGCCAGTGACCGCTTGTTGCCGCGAGAGGCAGACCGCCTGGACCTGAACTATTTTCCGCGCTCACCCGATGTGGCTCTGGATGGGAGCATCATCGGCCTGCTCAACAATGAAAGTCAGGCGGCGCAATACGAATCGGTAGTCATCGATCTCGGCTTGGCGAATGGACTGAACGAAGGGGACCTGCTGTCGATCCTGCGCAAGGGGAATGTCGTGGAGGACGTCGTGGCAAGAACCAGTGTCACTCTGCCTGCGACCGAGATCGGCCTGCTTCTGGTGTACAAGACCTTCGAGCGGATGAGCTATGGTGTCATCCTGACGCTCATCGAGCCCTCGGCTGCAGGAGACTTCGTCCGCACGCCCTGAAGTCTGGCGGCCAACAATTCCACTTTGAATCAAGGATGATCAAAGGCATGAATTCCCAGGAGATGTTCGACTGGCTGACGTTGTTTCACGACGACAGCATCCCCTCCTCGCTCGTGCGACACCTGCTGATGGTAAGCGCAACGCCCGGCGGGCTTCGCGAGCAGCTGCACATTACCGCCAGCACTGGCAACGAAGCCGCGCTTCTCCTTCATCAGGCGCTGCAGTCAGTCAGTGCGCGTGCCCGGGCAGAGTCGGCCCTGGCCTGGAGCAGCCAGGAGGACCATCGGCTGCTTGTGCTGACAGATCCTCGCTATCCCCCGCTCCTGCGCGAGATTGCCGATCCTCCCCCACTGCTTTTCGTGCGAGGCAACCTAGATGCGTTGCCACTGCCTCAAATTGCCGTAGTGGGCAGTCGTCGAGGCAGTGTCGACGGGCGCGACAACACAGTCATGTTTGCCCGCGAGATCGTGAACAAGGGGCTTGGTGTATGCAGTGGACTCGCAACCGGAATAGACACGGTGGCTCATACGACAGCGCTCGATGCAGGGGGGATCACCAATGCAGTGCTTGGCACAGGGGTCGATCAGATCTATCCGCGCTCCAATGCCCGACTGGCCTCCAGGATTCTGGAGAACGGGGCTCTGCTCTCGGAGTTTCCACTCGGTTATCCAGCGCTGCCCGTGAATTTTCCGCGTCGCAACAGGATCATCAGCGGGTTGAGCATCGGAGTTCTCGTAGTGGAGGCGGCCCTTCAAAGTGGCTCGCTCATCACGGCACGGATGGCGATGGAGCAGAATCGTGAAGTCTTTGCCGTCCCCGGAGCCATCCGCAATCCCTACGCACAGGGTTGTCACAGGCTGATCCGCGACGGTGCCACTCTTGCCGGGACGCCAGAGGATCTCTGGGCGTCGCTCGACGGGTTGCTCGAGCTGTCGACTTGCGCGGCAGCTGCAGTCAGCATGAGCAAGAACCTCTCGTGCGATGTCGCACGAACGGGTTCGTTCACGCAGGCGCAGCGCGAACTGCTCGCCCAGCTAGGCTTCGAGCCGGCAAGTATGGATTTGATCGCTGCCCGCACCGGCAGAAATGTGCTCGAACTGCAGGCCGAATTGCTGACCCTCGAGCTTGCGGGAGCGGTTCGTTGCGAGGCTGGCCGCTATGTCCTGTGCGGAGTGGCACCCTTGCAAGGCCACTGAGAGTCCTGTAATTTCTCGGCCTCAAATTTCGCAAGCAGAGGTGCAAAATGTCCGGTCCGTTCGTGGCGATTCTTATGGGTTCCGAGTCCGATCTGCCCGTCATGCAGGGAGCCAGCGATGTCCTGTCCGGGCTGGGTGTGCGCTGTGAAATGAAGATCACCTCTGCACACAGGACACCGGCAGCGACTCAGCAGTACATCAGCGACGCCGAGTCCCGAGGCTGCGCACTGTTCATCGCGGGTGCCGGATTGGCGGCTCATCTTGCCGGCGCCGTGGCAGCGCACACTCTGAAGCCAGTGATTGGCGTGCCCATCGACTCCGGGCCCATGCAAGGCATGGATTCCCTGCTTTCGACAGTCCAGATGCCGGCGGGCATCCCTGTCGCCACCGTGGCCATCGGCAAGACTGGTGCCAAGAATGCCGGCTACCTTGCCGCACAGATACTGGCCTTGCAGGACCCCGCCCTGGCGCAAAGGGTTCGCGCAGAGCGCGAACAGAAGGCGGCCAGTGTGCAGGCGCAGGATCGTGCCCTGCAGGAATCCCGCAAGTAAGCGAGAGGAACCTGCGCGTGCAGCCGGGACAATGGAAGATCAAGCGTGCTGCGCTGCAGCTGCTTGATGGCAAGGTCCTGGCATACCCCACCGACGCCATTTGGGCGCTTGGCTGTGATCCCGAAAACGAGACTGCCACCCTCAGACTTCTCGCCATCACGGAACGTTCGCCAGAACAGGGCCTGATGCTGACAGCCGGCTCGGTCGCCCAGATCGAACATCTCCTGGACGGTCTGACCAGCAAGCAGCGGCGCGTCATCGTTGCCAGTTGGCCGGGGCCGGCCACGTGGCTTGTGCCCGACGTCAACAATGAAATTCCCGCCTGGATCAAGGGAGCCAGCGACGGCGTCGCGCTTCATGTAAGCGCTCATCCGCTTGTCCAGGCCTTGTGTATCGAATTCGGTGGGCCTGTCGTGTCGACTTCTGCTTGTCGCGGCACCGCTGTTGTGGCCAGGAGCGCCCTGCAGGTAGTCAAGCACCTGGGCAAGGACATCGATGGTGTCCTGCACGGGAAACCAGGGGGCTTGACCCCGCCTGACTCGATCATCGACTCACGTTCAGGCAGGGTTGTCCCCTGAGAGTCGTTTCACCTTTCAAGCAGCAGGAGCCTGCCATGACCAGCAATCCGATGGAATCCGTCACTATCAGCGCAGTCAAGGAGTACCTGCTCGGACTGCAGGACGCCATCTGCAATCGTCTCGAAGCCATTGACGGTCGTGCCCGTTTCGTCACCGATGCCTGGGAGCGCGACGCCGGCGGCAGCGGGCGCAGCCGCGTGATCAGTCAGGGGGCGGTGTTCGAGAAAGGCGGCGTCAATTTCTCTCATGTATTCGGATCCAGGCTTCCGCCGTCGGCCTCTGCCACGCGGCCGGAGCTGGCCGGGCGTTCCTTCCAGGCCATGGGGGTGTCACTGGTGATTCATCCCGACAATCCCTTCGTGCCCACCTCGCACGCGAATTTCCGCTTCTTCGTGGCGGAAAAGGAAGGCGAGCAGCCAGTCTGGTGGTTCGGCGGTGGCTACGATCTCACCCCCTACTATGGCTTCGATGAGGATTGCCGGCATTGGCACCAGACGGCAAGTAATGCCTGCGCGCCATTCGGTGACCACCTATACCCACGCTTCAAGAAGGAATGCGACGAGTACTTCTTTATCAAGCACCGCGGTGAACCGCGCGGAGTCGGTGGTCTGTTCTTCGACGATTTCAACGAACCGGGCTTCGCCAGCAGCTTCGACATGGTGAAGTCGCTCGGCAACAGCTACATCGAGGCTTATGCGCCCATCGTCGAGCGGCGTCGAGCGACGCCCTACAGCGAACACCACAAGCACTTCCAGGCGTACCGGCGCGGGCGCTATGTAGAGTTCAACCTGGTCTACGACCGTGGCACCCTCTTCGGGCTGCAGTCGGGCGTCGGCCGCATCGAGTCCATTCTCATGTCACTGCCTCCGGTGGTGCGCTGGGACTACAACTGGATACCGGAGCCGGGAACAGAAGAAGCGCGTCTTTACAGCGACTATCTGCGTTTCCGCGACTGGGTCTAGGAGGCTGTCGTGGATCGCTACTCCGTTGTCGGTCATCCCATCAGCCACAGTCGGTCTCCGTGGATTCACGGCCAGTTTGCCGTGCAGACCGGGCAGGCCTTGCAATACACGGCGATGGATGTCGACCCTGAGCGATTCGAGGCATCGATCAGCCGTTTCTTCGCCGAAGGAGGCGCCGGGCTCAACATCACTGTCCCTTTCAAGGAGCGGGCCTGTGCCATGGCGCGCAAACGCAGCCCTGCCGTCGAGGCGTGTGGCGCGGCCAACACCTTGTACCTGGATACGGATGGGGTCTTGTGTGCAGACAACACCGATGGTCATGGCTTGCTGCAGGACCTGATCGCCAATCATGGGGCCTGCATTGGCGACCGTCGCATCCTGCTGCTGGGTGCCGGAGGCGCTGTTCGAGGCGTCATCCCTGCCTTGCTGGAGCAACGACCCGCGCACATCAGCATCATGAATCGCACTCACGACAAGGCCATCCAGCTGGCGGAGCACTTCCGCGGGCGCGTCGACATCACGGCATGGCCTTCAGAAAACCCGTTTGCCCTGCCTTTTGACCTGATCATCAATGGCACATCGGCAGGCCTGAAGGGTGAACTGCCCCGCGTTCCTGCAGGGGCCGTGCACGCACAGACCTGGTGTTACGACATGGTCTACGGCAAGGGAGAAACCGCCTTTGTCCGCTGGGCGCGTCAGGCAGGTGCCGAGAAGGCGATTGATGGCCTCGGCATGCTGGTGGAGCAGGCGGCGAAAGCCTTTTTCATCTGGCGCGGAGTCAATCCGTCCACCGCAGCGATCATTCAGGCCCTGCGCCAGGAGTTGGCCGCGCCTTCCCCGGATTCACGGTCGTGACAGCGACTGCAGGTGCCGGTCCTTCAGCTCGACATAGCGTTGTGACGAGTAGGTGAAATAGGCACGCTCCCTCTCGGACAGCGGCCGAACCTGCTTCACCGGAGACCCGACATACAGATGGCCGCTTTCCAGGCGCTTGCCCGGGGGAACCAGACTGCCAGCACCCACGACCACCTCCGCTTCGATCACCGCTCCGTCCATGACAATCGCTCCCATGCCGATCAGGACGCGGTCGGCGATGGTGCAACCGTGCAACATGACCTTGTGTCCGACGGTCACATCGTCACCAATGGTGGTGCCGAAGCCTCCCGGATTGAATGGCCCATCGTGAGTGACGTGAATGACCGTGCCGTCCTGGATATTGCTGCGGGCACCAATGCGGATCTGGTGTATGTCGCCTCGAACGACGACAAGAGGCCAGAAGGAGCTGTCAGCCCCCGCACTCACATTACCGATGATCACGGCGGAGCTGTCAACAAAGACCGTGGATTCCAGGGCAGGGGTGAAACCTTCGAACTGGCGCAGAGACATCGTCGCTCCCTCTTATCTGATGAAAATTGAAGCTGGCCCAACCAGCGCATGAAGTACTATAGGGCGGCTGTGACCTGGAAGACAGCCGGAGTCGCGGGTGATAAACAACAGTTACCAAGGGGATAGACACTCTCATGACGACCAATCCATTGCTCCTTTTCTCCAGTCTGCCCGATTTCTACTCCATTGCGGCAGATCACATCGAGCCCGCTGTGGACACGGTCCTGCAGGCCAATAAAGCGCAATTGCAGCAAGTGCTCGAGGATCCTAGGAATTCCGAGCCTGTCTGGGAAAGCCTGATGTTGCCACTGGAGGAGATGGAGGATCGCTTGAGCAAGGTCTGGTCAACCGCAAGCCATCTCAATGCGGTCAAGAACACGCCGCAGGTCCGCGAAGCCTACAACCTCTGTCAGCCAAGAATAACCGCCTATTACACCGAACTCGGCCAGAATCGCGCGTTGTTCGATGCCGTCCAGCGCCTTGCGGACCGCGCGGAGACTCTTAGTCTGGACGGCTCTCAGCGCAAGATACTGCGTGATTATCTGCTGGACTTCCGCCTCAGCGGTGTCGATCTGGACGCTGATCGCAAGCGGGAGTTCGCTGAGCTCGAGGCACGCCTGAGCAGCCTTTCCACGAAGTTCAGCAACAACGTTCTGGATTCAGCGGCCGCCTGGGCCCTGCCTGTCACCGACCAGGCAGAATTGTTCGGGATGCCGGAGTCGAGCATTCAGGCGGCAGCTGCCCTCGCTGAAAAACGCGGCAAGCAGGGCTATCTGCTGACGCTGGATGCGCCCTGTTACATCGCCGTTATGACTCACGCCGACAATCGGGCCTTGCGAGAGCAGGTCTACACCGCCTATGTCACGCGCGCTTCGGACCAGGGGGGGCATGACCCGAAGCATGACAATCAGGGCCTGATTGTCGAGATCCTGAACTGCCGCGCGCAGTTGGCTTCCCTGCTTGGCTATGAGTCCTATGCGGAGGTGTCAGTCGCTCGCAAGATGGCCCGATCCGTCACCCGGGTGAACGAATTCCTGCACGATCTGTGTCAGCTGGCAGTCCCGGCCGCTCGTCGCGAGTACGCCGAGCTGGAGGATTTCGCCCGGCAGCACCATGGGATGTCGGCATTGCAGGCCTGGGATGTCGCCTACTACAGCGAGAAGCTGCGCAAACACAGTTTCGATGTGTCGCAGGAAGAGCTGCGGCCCTACTTTCCACTCCTGAAGGTGCAGCAGGGCCTCTTTGCAACCGCCAGTCGACTCTATGGTGTGGAGATAGTGCCAGATACCGAGATGAGCGTGTGGGACGCACGTGTCGATGCTTTTGCCATCAAGCGCGATGGACGCACCGTGGCAAGGTTCTATTTCGATGTCTTCACGCGCGAAGGCAAGAAGTCCGGCGCGTGGATGGCCGAATGCCGCTCCAGGCGGCAACTTTCCGACGGGACTCTGCAGATTCCGGTCGCCTACCTGATCTGCAACTTCGCTTCAGGAACGGCTGGCAAGCCTGCCCTGCTGACGCACAATGAAGTGACAACATTGTTTCATGAGTTCGGCCACGGTCTGCACCACATGCTGACAGCCGAGACCTATCTGCGCAGCGCAGGGATCAACGGAGTCGCCTGGGACGCTGTTGAGCTGCCAAGCCAGCTGATGGAAAACTGGTGCTGGGAGCCGGCGGCCATCGCCCTGATTTCCGGCCAATTCGAGACGGGAGCGGCGTTGCCTGCCGACCTGCTCTCCCGCATGCTCGCTGCCCGCAACTTCCAGGCCGGAATGAAGATGGTACGTCAACTGGAGTTCGCGATGTTCGACTTCGATGTCCATCAGATCGCTTCGTCCATCGACAATCAAGCGGTCAGGCAGGTCTTTGAGCGCGTGCGAGCACTGACTTCCGTATACGCGGTGCCGGCGTTCAACAGGTTTCAGAACAGCTTCTCGCACATCTTCGCTGGTGGCTACGCGGCCGGGTATTACAGCTACAAGTGGGCAGAGGTTCTCTCTGCCGATGTGTTCTCGCGCTTCGTGGATACCGGGGTGTTCAATCCTGCTACCGGCGAGCGATTCCTGCAGCGCCTGCTGTCCAGAGGCGGTGGTGCCGACCCGCTGGAGCTCTTCACTGATTTCATGGGTCGTGAGCCGCAGATCGAGGCCTTGCTGCGCCAGGACGGATTGTTGAGACAAAGCAACGAACTACGCGGCTAAGGCGCTTGATCTATATGTAAAAGTGTTGTCAATTCGGGAGGAATTCAGGTTGGCATTTTGAAATTAGGTTTCCTATAATGCCGGCGCTTGTATTACGCCCGCGTGATCTTGAGCTGGATCAACACTGTGCTTGGTCTTTTCCAAGTAGAATCCTGCTCGCTCTACGCGGTATCGATTGAATAATCCTGTCTACAATCCACACAGATGGACGCTGGGTCGCAATCCTCGTGACTCGGCAGGCGTGGTACCAATCGTCGGTGTGATCTTTGCTATTGGCTCCAAGCGAGAGTCAAAAAGATAAAAGCTAAACCTTTAACTCTGCCTTTTCTAAACTAATGGAGACACGGCGAATGTTGCCTAAAGCAAAGCTGTGGTTAAGCCTGATCGGTGCCGCGACAATTCTGTTCAGCACCCAGATTCAGGCAGCCTGGGAGCTGAACATGCCCCGAGGCGTGACCCAAATCAGTAGAGACACATACGACCTGCACATGCAGATCCTCTGGTGGTGTGTCGCCATCGGGGTGGTCGTGTTCGGCGCTATGCTCTGGTCCATCATCAACCACCGCAAGTCGAAAGGTGCTGTTGCCGCCACTTTCCACGAAAGCACCAAGGTTGAGATCATCTGGACAATCATTCCTTTCGTGATCCTGATTCTCATGGCCATTCCTGCCACACGCGTTCTGACAGAAGCCTACGACTCTTCTGAGTCCGAGATCGATATTCAGGTCACCGGCTATCAATGGCGCTGGGAGTACCGCTACCTGCGGAAGGACAGTGATGAGGAAGAGGTGTCCTTCTACAGCATCTTGAGCACGCCGCGAGATCAAATTAACAATCAGTTGCCGAAAGATGAGACCTACCTGCTCGACGTCGACAACCCGCTGGTCATCCCCATCAATACCAAAGTCCGCTTCCTGGTGACCTCCAACGACGTGATTCACGCCTGGTGGGTACCCGACTTCGCTGTGAAGAGAGATGCGATCCCAGGCTTCATCAACGAGATCTGGACCATTGTGGAAGAGCCGGGCATATATCGCGGTCAGTGCGCCGAGCTGTGCGGTATCGAACACGGTTTCATGCCTGTCGTGGTCCACGCGGTGGAGCAAGAGGAGTACGACGCTTGGTACGCCACCAAGCAGGATGAGGCTCGCGTCGCAAGAGAGATGGCCAACAACGTGGTCACCATGAGCGAGTCCCTGGAAGCCGGCGAACAGGTCTACAACACCACCTGCATCGGGTGCCACCAACCCAACGGGACAGGTCTGCCGCCGGCATTCCCTGCGCTTGCCGGCAGCAGCGTGGTCAATGGTGATCTGGAAGCCAACATCAACCTGCTGATCAACGGTGTGCCTGGAACGGCCATGGCGGCATTTGGTCGTCAGTTGACTCCGGTACAACTGGCCGCCGTCGTGACCTATATCCGCAATTCCTTCGGCAACGCTACGGGTGATCTCGTGCAGCCAGCCGCAGTGAATACACTTATTCAAGCAGCACAGTAGAGGACAGTAGAATAAATGAGCGCATCACACGACGATCATCATCACGGTCCAGCCAAGGGCTTGACGCGTTGGTTGTACACCACCAACCACAAGGACATCGGCTCTCTCTACCTGTGGTTCAGTTTTGCCATGTTCCTGCTCGGCGGTACCTTCGCCATGGTTATCAGGGCAGAGTTGTTCCAGCCGGGTCTTCAGCTGGTCGAGCCCAACTTCTTCAACCAGATGACGACCATGCATGGTCTCGTCATGGTGTTCGGAGCGGTCATGCCCGCATTCGTTGGTCTTGCCAACTGGTTGATTCCGATGATGATCGGAGCACCGGACATGGCTCTGCCGCGAATGAACAACTGGAGCTTCTGGATTCTGCCGTTCGCGTTCGCCATGCTGTCTTCAACACTGTTCATGGATGCGGGTGCACCAAACTTCGGCTGGACGTTCTACGCGCCGCTGTCCACGACATACGCTCCTTCGACGGTGACTTTCTTCATCTTTGCCATTCACATCATGGGCGCCTCGTCGATCATGGGCTCCATCAACATCATCGCCACCGTGCTCAACATGCGTGCTCCCGGCATGACCCTGATGAAGATGCCCTTGTTCGTGTGGACGTGGCTGATCACTGCCTACCTGCTGATCGCGGTAATGCCCGTTCTGGCAGGCGTTGTGACCATGATGCTGTTTGACATTCACTTCGGCACCAGCTTCTTCAATGCTGCCGGTGGTGGTGACCCCGTCCTGTTCCAGCACGTGTTCTGGTTCTTCGGTCACCCCGAGGTGTACATCATGATTCTGCCGGCTTTCGGTATAGTCTCGGCAATCATCCCGACCTTCGCCAGAAAGCGTCTGTTCGGCTATGACTCCATGGTGTACGCAACGGCCTCCATTGCCTTCCTGTCATTCATCGTATGGGCACACCACATGTTCACCGTGGGCATGCCGATCGCAGGCGAACTGTTCTTCATGTACGCCACCATGCTGATCGCCGTACCGACAGGGGTGAAGGTGTTCAACTGGGTTGCCACCATGTTCCGTGGCTCCATGACGTTTGAAACGCCGATGCTGTTCGCGATCGCCTTTGTAGTGCTGTTCACCATGGGTGGTTTCACTGGTCTGATGCTGGCGATCACGCCCGCTGACTTCCAATACCACGACACTTACTTCGTGGTGGCTCACTTCCACTACGTGTTGGTGCCGGGTGCTATATTTTCCATCATGGCCGCCACCTACTACTGGCTGCCGAAGTGGACCGGGCACATGTACGACGAGCGACTGGGCAAGCTGCACTTCTGGCTGTCCTTTATCGGCGTGAACGTGCTGTTCTTCCCGCAACACTTCCTGGGTCTGGCAGGCATGCCCCGCCGAATCCCTGACTATGCACTGCAGTTCGCCGACTTCAACTGGATCTCCAGTATCGGGGGCTTCCTGTTCGGCGCATCCCAGCTGATTCTGCTGGTGGTCGTTATCAAGTGCGTGAAAGGTGGCAAGAAGGCAACACCGCAAGTGTGGGAAGGTGCTCAGGGTCTGGAGTGGACATTGGATTCGCCCGCTCCGTATCACACCTTTGCAACACCGCCGGACCCCAAGCTGATCCACGCACAGTAATCATCACTGCGAGAGGACCATGGAAAATGCGTAACGAATCACCTGCTGCATCGACAATAAGAATCGTCAAACGACTTCTGTTGGTAGTGGTCGGCATGTTCGGGTTCGGATTTGCCATGGTTCCTATGTATGACGTGATCTGTGACATCACCGGGCTGAATGGCAAGACCTCTGGTCGCTACGCGGAAGCTGAACCTGCTCCGGTCGAGGATCGCAAGATCACGGTTCAGTTCATGGCCCAGAACAGTGAGGGAATGTCCTGGTACTTCGAGCCGAATGACCCGCAGGTCACTGTCAGCCCTGGCGAGGTCAAGGTTGTCAGCTACAAGGTGAGAAATCCCAATGCTTTTGCCATGGTTGGCCAGGCGATTCCCAGTGTTGCCCCGAACGAGGCAGCACAGTACCTGATGAAGCTGGAGTGCTTCTGCTTCCAGGAGCAACCGCTCGCCCCCGGTGAAGAAGTGGACATGGCGATCCGCTTCTTCGTGGACGAGAACATTCCAGAGAAAATTACAAAATTGACGCTGTCCTACTCGCTGTTTGATATCACGGATTACGAAATTTCCGGCGACGAGATTACGGCACGATAGCCTGACACAAACTGATCTTTATTGGAGAAAGCAAATGGCCAGTACCGGCTCCCACGAAACTTACTACGTACCAGACCAGACGAAACTGCCGTTCTTCGCATCCATCGGTCTGTTTCTGACAGTGTTTGGTCTGGGCAATGTCCTCAATGATATCCAGGCTTCGGAAAGCACTGCCGTTGCCACGTGGATGTCACTGTTTGGCTTTACCCTGCTGTCTTTCATCCTGTTCCAGTGGTTCAGCACAGTGATCCGCGAGAACCACGCCGGCCTGAACAGCGACCAGTTGAAGCGATCCTACGTCTGGGGCATGGCCTGGTTCATCTTTTCTGAAGTCATGTTCTTTGCCGCGTTCTTCGGTGCGCTCTACTACGTCCGTAACTTCTCGGTGCCCTGGATCGGCGGTCTGGGTGACAAGGGCATTACCGGCGAGATCCTCTGGCCCGAGTTCGAAGCCGTATGGCCGGTGATCAATAACCCGGACAGCCAGATTTTCACCAGCCCACATGAAGCCCTGAATGTGCATGAGTGGAGCGTGAGCTTCTTCGCAAGCTTCCTGCCTTTCTGGAACACCGTGATCCTGCTGACCTCGAGCGTGACCGTGCACTTTGCCCACACCGCGCTGAAGGCAGGCAATCGCAAGGGTCTGATCAGCTGGCTGTCGTTGACTGTGGCGCTGGGTGTGCTCTTCCTGGTACTGCAGGCGATGGAATACATCGAGGCCTACGATCACTACGGTTTGACACTGGACTCAGGCATCTATGGCTCTACTTTCTTCCTGCTGACTGGTTTTCACGGCTTCCACGTGACCCTCGGAACCTTCATGCTGGTGGTCATGCTGACACGCGCGCTGAAAGGCCACTTCAAGCCGGACGATCATTTCGGTTTCGAAGCTGCTTCTTGGTACTGGCACTTCGTGGACGTGGTGTGGGTAGGCCTGTTCATCTTCGTATACCTGCTCTGATCGAGAGCAGAAACGCAGAGGGCATACTGCGGGGCGTTGGCCTCGGAGTGCGCCCTCATGCTCTGAATCTTCTGAAAAACAACAACGCTTTCGCTGCTGTACTCAGAGCCAGGGTGCATTCAGGGCGAGCTGCCCTGTCATCAGCCCGATGAAGATGCACACCACCATGATCACCGCCAGGGTCACACGAACACCCAGCGCGTACAGCACTCGCTTCGACCGGCCCTTGTCCTGGTAGAAGAACACGAAGCCGGCAACCAGACTGGCTAGAATTCCAATCAACAACAACACTATCAATGTCTTGAGCATGCAAACCTCTGCAGTGAGAAATTTGCAGGCATGATAGCAGACACCTCCATGCACGGGGCGTCTGCCCCTACTGGGATATGGCACAACCATGCGTTTCTCGCCCGGCTGGAAAATGACACTCTTCACAGCGCTGTTGCTGCCCCTTCTGCTTACACTGGGCTCATGGCAACTGGACAGAGAAGCGGAGAAAATCGAACTTCAGTCGCTGCATGAGCGTCGCACGTCCTCCGCTCCGGTTCCGGTTGAGGAGCTGGACTGGCAAGTCGGAGATGTTGCGTATCAGCCGGTAATCCTGACCGGCCAATTCGACAATGAACACTACCTGCTGCTCGACAACCGCATACAGGACGGCCGCGTCGGCTATGAAGTGTTGATGCCATTCAAGACCTCCTCCGGACAAAGACTCATCGTCAACAGGGGCTGGGTTGCGCAGGGCGCCACTCGAGAGCAATTGCCGGTAGTAGTGCCTGTCCAAGACACAGTGACCGTTTCAGGCAGTGTGTATGTCCCCATCTCTGAGCCGTTCCTTCTCAGCGACGCCCAGGAAGTGCAGACGAACGAGTGGCCGCGCGTGGTGCAGAAGATCGACGTCACAGCCTGGAGTGAACTGCTCCAGACGCCCCTTTTGCCGCACACCGTGAGAATCAGCCAGGCCAGCCCGGGGGCGCTGACAGCCCATTGGCCCACGGTCAACATGGAGCCGGAGAAGCACAGGGGCTATGCCGTGCAATGGTTTGCCATGGCAGCCGCTCTACTGCTCATGTATGTCTACTTTGGAATACGCAGAAACACCCCGAAACCCAACGACGAGTGACTATGGACGCGAATCTCAAGAATAAACTGAAGCTCACCTTTCTCTTGCTCATCACAGCGCTGCCCGTATCGCTGGCGACCTTCTCATTTCGAGACGCCATTGAGGAAGGGGCATTGAACGCCACCGTGAACAAGGGTCACCTCATCAATCCACCTGCCGACATCAGCGCGCTGGCCATGCGTGACCTCGAGGGTCAGCCGGTGTTCAAGACTTTCGAGGACGAGATCGCCGCCCTCGCCCCAGGGCAGGAGTACGAGATAAAGCCATGGTTGATGGTCTACGTGAATGGGGCTGATTGCGATGCGAGCTGCGAGGACAGGATTCACTATCTGCAGCAGCTGCACGTTGCACTGGGCAAGAACATCCAGCGGGTACGACGCTACTACCTCAACACAGACATGGCCCCATTCTCAGAGGAAACGGCCGTGCACTTCCGCGAGGAGTATCCGAGCATGGGATTGGCCTACACGGACAAGCAAACCCTGCGGGAAAACATGCTGGCCGCTGGAGTCACACTCGATCCAGCCGCACAGTCCTACGTGCTTCTGATCGACCCGGTGGGCAATGTCATGATGTATTACACCGAAGAGCATACTCCTGTGGAGATCATGACCGACCTGGAAACCCTGCTGCGCTATTCCAGCCTTGGCTGAAATGGAGCGTCCGGCATCTCCTTCAGATGCCGGAGCTGGAGCGAACCCTTTCAGATCAAATGACTTTCAATCCCGCGAAAGGGTTGAGGAAGCTGGAATCCACAGCGGCCAGTTGTCCCTCAGGATGACGGGACGACATCATCTGTTTGATACGCTCTTCCTGGTCCTTCTTCGCATAGATCAGAATAACGTATTTGCCTGCCTCGATTTCGTCGTGAAAAGCCGAGATCTTCTTGTTTTCGCTGGCAACGCCAACCATTCCGCCGACCCACGCACCAAAGCAGCTGATCACCAGGACCAGTGCTGCGTATGCAAGAAGTGGAACATCCGGCCCCAAAAGTTCAGCAGACATGCTGATGCCGGCAAGCGCTAGACCTGCAGCGAAACCAACGGCTGCACCTATAAGGCCGTTACGCAAAAGATCGAGAGTTTCGAGATAATTGCTGGAGTGAAGTCTGGTCCTTGCAAGGCCGCTTTCGTCCTTGCTCACGATATGAAGGAACCAGTCATCAACGCCAATTGCGTGCAGGTCATCAGAAATCTCCTCCGTGCTCTTCAGGCTGGGCGATACGTAGTAAATGCACTTCATGATCAATCTCCTGCTTCACTTGATGTCATTCATGCTGAAAAAATAATCTTCTCTTGCTCCTTCCTTGAATCGATTTCGAATGTACAAATTTCCTGCTGGCTTGTCCTCAACAACTTTCATGTTGATAGCGGGTTTGCAATCGAGCATTCACGAAGTGTCCGGGCATTGAAGCCTGCTCCCGGACTTGCTTCAGATGGTGGGGGTGAACTGCCGATTTGCAAGGGCGCTGCATGCCGCTGCCTGGCGAAGCCCATCAAGCCGGCCAGCTGGTGTCGCTGTTTCCGGTAGTCCCACGCGTCCGGTGGACTCACCGCTCACCCTTCAGGTGAGGACTTGTCACAATTTGCAGAAGCTTTTTGACGTGGACTTTTAGTACAATCTGCGCCATTCCAAGGCGTCCCAGATCAAACCATAGTCCGGCGGCTGCCGGATGCAGGAGTAAGTGGCAGTGACAGAACTGGCAAGCAAGCAGACAGTCAGCTGGCGTGACTATTACGAGATGTGCAAACCGCGCGTCGTCATGCTGATGATTCTCACATCCATGGTAGGCATGTTTCTCGCCGTACCCGGGATGGTGCCATGGGACATCCTGATTCTCGGTAACCTTGGCATCGCCCTGGTGGCCGGTTCCGGCGCGGTGGTCAACCACCTGATCGACTACCGCGTCGATTCCGTCATGAAGCGCACCCACAACCGGCCTATCCCTCAAGGCCGGGTCGACCAGAAACAGGCAGCCTTCTTTGCGGCAGCCATCGGTGTCGCCGGAATGCTCATCCTGCTGTTCTGGGTCAACCCGCTGTGCGCTTGGCTGACGCTGGCATCCTTTGTCGGTTATGCCTTCATCTATACCGGTTATCTGAAGCGGGCTACCCCTCAGAACATCGTCATTGGCGGGCTATCCGGTGCGATGCCACCCCTACTTGGCTGGTCCGCAGTCACCGGCACCATCGAGCCTGGAGCGCTCATCCTTGTCCTGATCATCTTCGCCTGGACTCCTCCGCATTTCTGGGCCCTGGCCATTCATCGCAAGGAAGAGTACGCAAAGACGGGCATCCCCATGCTGCCGGTGACGCATGGCGAGCACCTGACCAAGATCCACATCATTCTCTACACTGTCATCATGTTCCTGACCACGCTGCTTCCCTATTTGACGGGGATGAGCGGGCCCATCTATCTGCTTGCGGCAGTAGTGCTGGGACTGGGTTTCCTGTGGTGGTCACTGCTGTTGATGTACAAACCCAACGCCTCGACCGCCATGGATACCTTCCGGTACTCGATCGTGTACCTGATGGTGTTGTTCGTGGTTCTTCTTGCAGACCACTACCTGTAACTCCCCCCTGCTGACATTGCCGGAGTGCCATCGATCCATGGACAAGAACATCCGCCTGACCGTCATCCTGAGCCTTCTTTTCGTGGCCCTTGTGTTTGTCCTCACGTATTTCCGCATCACTCGCAACAACACTGTGTCGCTGAGTCCGGAAGTTCTGCGGGAAGTGGGCGCGCTGGTGTACGAAGCACCGGTGGTGCTGCAGCCGTTCTCGCTGGTGGATCATCGCGGGCAGGCCTTCACCCAGGAGCAGCTCAAGGGTCATTGGAGCCTGATTTTCTTTGGCTTCACCTCCTGTCCCGACATCTGCCCCCTGACACTCACGGAGCTGAGCCAGTTCTACCGCCAGCTGAAAACCGAGTCCGGCGGGGCGGATCGGCCGCAGGTCATCATGGTCAGCGTGGATCCTGCCCGCGACAGCACAGAGAAAATGGCGGAGTACATGAATTCCTTTCACGAGGATTTCGTGGGGCTGAGCGGCCCGTATGACGATGTGGCGGCACTGGCGCGCCAATTGTTCGTGTCGCATGAGCCGCCGCCTGTCGTGGCGGCTGCGGATGACCACCACGTCGGACACGCCATGCCAGCCGCGCAGGACTATCTGATTGATCACAGTGGCAATATCCTGATCATCAACCCGGAAGGGAATTACCACGGATTCCTGGATGCGGCGATTCAGGATCCCGAGATCAGCCTGGCATTCGAGTCCATTCGCGCCGATTACTGAGCTTCGTCACCACGCAGGCTCTGCACCAGCGTCAGCACCAGAAACACGCCGCATGCGCTTACCACGACCGACGGCCCGGCCGGCGTATCCCATTCCCAGGACATGAGCAAACCTGCACTGACAGCGACGCAGCCAATCACACTGGCGCCCAGTGCCATCTGCTCCGGAGTGTGTGCCAGCTTGCGTGCCGCTGCGGGCGGTATGATGAGCAGTGCCGTGATGAGCAGCACGCCCACGATCTTCATCGACACCGCGATCAGCAGCGCAATCAGCATGACAAGAAGGGCCTTGAGGCGCTCGACGGCAACGCCCTCAACCCTCGCCAGTTCTTCGTGCACAGTGATCGCCAGAAATCCATTCCAGAACGCAAGCAGGACGATGGATGTCAGTACGCTGCACGCCAGTATCCAGAGGATGTCTGTGTTGCTCACCGTCAGAAGGTCGCCGAAGAGATAGCCGGTGAGATTGACTTGAACGGTGTCGGAAAGCGCTAGAATCAGCAGGCCGAACGCCAGCGTGCTGTGCGACAGAATGCCCAGCAAGGTGTCGGTGGCGACTGACTTGTTGCGCTGTAGAAGCAACAGCATCCCGGCGAAAAGCAGCGCGCTCGCGATCAGGGCAAGCTGCAGGTTGATGTCGAGCAGGATGCCGAGAGCAATTCCGAGAAGTGACGAGTGGGCCAGCGTATCGCCAAAATAAGACATACGGCGCCACACGACAAATGAACCGAGCAGTCCGGAAATGGTGGCAATCAGAAGGCCTGCGGCAAGTGCGCGAAGAATGAAATCAGTCATGGCGGGACTCCACGACATGGCCGGTCAGGTCATGATGATGATTGTGACGGTGAGTGTAGATCGCCAGGCTCTCGGCCTCCTTGCGGCCGAACAGCGCCAGGTAGGACGGGTCGATGCTGACCTGCTCCGGGCGCCCGTGACAGCAGATGTGGTGATTCAGGCAGATCACTTCGTCTGTCCTCGCCATGACCAGGTGCAGATCGTGGGAGATCATCAGAACGCCGCAATGGTGACGGGTGCGGATCTCGTTGATCAGTTCGTACAACTCCGCCTGGCCGGAGATATCCACTCCCTGCGCGGGTTCATCAAGCACCAGCAGCTGGGGTGATTGCGTGAGTGCCCGTGCCAGCAGCACGCGCTGCATTTCGCCCCCCGATATCGCACGCATCTGCCGGTCGAGCAGATGCGCGATGCGGACCTCTTCCAGCACCTCGTCTATCGGCGTCTTGCCGGCATGCCGTGCCAGCTCCAGGAAACGCCGCACAGTGATCGGCAAGGTCGGCTCGATGTGCAGCTTCTGCGGCATGTAGCCGATGCGCAGCCCGTCGCGGCGTTGCACCCGCCCGCGTTGCGGCTTCACCAGCCCGAGCATGATACGAACGAGCGTGGTCTTGCCGGCCCCATTGGGGCCGATCAGGGTGACGACTTCGCCCTCGTGTACCTTCACGCTCACGTGTTCCAGCACCTGACGCGTGCCGAAGGTGACGCCGATATCGGTTGCCTCGATGAGGCAGGGTCTGTTCACGCGCGTTGTCCTTTCCGGCGTCCTGGAGAGTGTGGTCGCTGCAGAACCAGTATAATAGTATATTATATCATCTTTACTCATAGTGACTGGTCAAATTTCCTACATGCTCAAGCGATCCTGTGCGCCCTGCCTGCTGGCCTGGGTGATGTTGCTCTACCCGATTGCTGGATTGGCGCAACCCGTCGTGGTGACTTCCATCAAGCCGCTGCAGCTGATTGCGGCTGCCGTCATGGACGGGGTCGCTCAGCCTGCCGTATTGATCCCCTCGAATCAATCCCCGCACCATTACGTGCTGCGGCCCTCCGATGTGGCGCTGGTCGATCAGGCGGATCTGGTGCTCTGGGTGGGCGAACCGCTGGAAACCTATCTCACAAGTCTCGTCGCCGGTGTCGGTCCGGAGTCTGTGGTCATCGAAGCCGCTGATCTTCCCGGCATGCATCTGCAGGCACTGGGTGGTGACGCGCTTGCCGGTGATGAAGCTCGCTACGATGCCCACCTGTGGCTGAATACCGCCAATGCGCTGCGGATCGCCGTCGCGCTCGCCGCGGAACTTGTCGCGCGTGACACCGCCAATGCCGCTGTCTACCGCGCCAATCTCGAGGCCTTCCGTGACCTGCTGTCGCGGGCGCAAGAGCAGCTCCGGGTGCGTCTCGCCCCTCTCGCCGCCATCGACTACGTTGTCTTTCATGATGGGATCGCCTACTTCGAACAGGAATTCGGCCTGCGTCACCAGCTCGTCATGGTGCCCGACCACGAAAATCAACCCGGCGTGCGCCACATCATGCAAATCCAGCAGATGCTTCAGGAGCACCAGCCAGCCTGCCTGCTGGAAGACGTCAACACCAATCCCGCCACGGTCAGCACTGTCCTGCGCGACCTGCCGGTGAAACGAATCACCATCGACCCGCTGGGCCACTCCCTCTCTGCCGACAAACAAGGCTATGCTCTGCTGCTGATGCACCTGGCTGATGCATTCGAAGAATGCCTGCCGCCCAGGTGACCCACTGCCCGATCTGCCGCCAGCCAAGGACCCGGACATGACAGACACTCCCCCCACAGGCATCCAGCTCGTTCTGGTGGATGGCTCCTCCTATCTGTTTCGCGCGTTCCATGCGCTGCCGCCGCTCAATAACAGCCGTGGTCAGCCCACCGGCGCCATCAAGGGCGTGATCAACATGGTCCGCAGTCTGGTGAAAGCCTATCCAGACAGCCATATCGCCGTCGTGTTTGACGCCAAAGGCGACACGTTTCGCAATGCGATATACCCGGACTACAAGGCGCACCGCCCGCCCATGCCTCCCGAGTTGCGCAGCCAGATCGAGCCGATCCACGCCATCATCCGCGCCATGGGCCTGCCCATGCTGGTGGTGGAAGGGGTCGAGGCCGACGACGTGATCGGCACGCTGGCGACCCAGGCGACACAACGAGGCATTCGCACGCTGATCTCCACGGGCGACAAGGACCTGGCGCAGCTGGTCTCGCCCCAGGTCACGCTGCTCAACACCATGAGCAATGAATACCTGGATGCCGAGGGCGTGACTGCGAAATTCGGTCTGCCGCCGGAGCGGATTGTCGAGTACCTGGCGCTCATGGGCGACAAGGTCGACAACATCCCGGGCGTCGCGGGTGTCGGACCGAAAACCGCCGTGAAATGGTTGCAGGAATACGGTTCGCTGGAAGGCCTTATTGCCCGCAAGGAAGAGGTTCCCGGCAAGATCGGCGAGCGTCTTCGGGAAAGTCTGGATGACCTGTGGCTGTCGCACCGACTTGCCACGATCAAGTGCGATGTGGCGCTCGACGTGGACATCGAGCAGCTCGTGCACGGCGAAGAGGATGCCGCCGCCCTTCTGCGGCTCTACACCGACCTGGAGTTCAAGTCCTGGATCAGGGAAGTGGAAGGCAAGGCTGGTGCCGTTGCAGTCTCCGGCGTCGCACCCGCTGAAACTGCTGCCGCACGCGAGACCGAAGCCGACAGCCAAGCCACGCCGCAGACCGCTGCGACGAGCGTGACAACCGTCCTCTGCGTGCTGGATGACGATGCTCTCTCGGCGTGTCTCGACGCCTTGCGCAAGGCCGCTCGCTTCGCCCTGCAGCTGGAAACCGACGAGCGGCATTTCATGGAAGCCGAGATCGTGGGGATTGCCCTGTCGGTCACGCCCGGGCAGGCCTGGTATGTGCCGGTGGGCCATGACTCCCTGGACTTTGTGCCCCAGCTTGATCGCAACAGGGTGCTGGAGCGTTTCAAACCCGTGCTGGAGGACGCCAGGGTCCACAAGCTCAGCCATGATCTGAAGCAGCATCTGCATGTACTGGAGAATGCCGGCATCCGGCTGGCGGGCGCGCGCTTCGACATGCAGACCGCGTCCTATGTCTGCAATTCCGTGCTCACCGATCATGCGCTGGAAAGTATCGCAGCCCAATACGCGGGGCTGGAACTGAAGACCCCCGAGGCCTTGCTGGGCAAGGGCAAGTCACGGCTCGCGTTCAGTCAGCTCGATCTCGAGGCCGCATCGAACCATGCCGGACGCAAGGCCGACCTGGTTCTGCGGCTCAGTGATCTGCTCACCGACATCCTTGCTAGGACAGGAGAGCTGGCCGGGCTCTACAAATACTACGAGCTCGCCCTGGTGCCCGTGCTGCAGCGCATGGAGCGCAGTGGCATTCAGGTGGACCCGGAGCTGCTCGGTCGGCAGAGTCAGGCGCTCGGGGCACGGCTGATCGAGGTGGAGCGCGAGGCCTACGCGCTGGCGGGGGAGGAGTTCAATCTCGGCTCACCCAAGCAGCTGCAGACAATCTTCTACGAGAAGCTCAACTTGCCAGTCCTGAAGAAGACGCCCACCGGCCAGCCCTCCACCGCCGAGCCGGTGCTGCAGGAGCTGGCTCTCGAGTACGAGCTGCCGCGCCTGATCATGGATCACCGCGGGCTCAGCAAGCTCAAGTCCACCTACACCGACAAGCTGCCCCTGGACATCAACCGGCGCACCGGGCGCATCCATTCGAGTTTCCAGCAGGCGGTGGCTGCCACCGGTCGGCTCTCTTCCACCGAGCCCAATCTGCAGAACATCCCGATTCGCACCGCCGAGGGTCGCAAGGTGCGACAGGCGTTCGTGGCGGCCAGGGGTTGCAAGCTGCTGGCGGCGGACTATTCCCAGGTGGAGCTGCGCATCATGGCGCACCTGTCGCGTGATCCGGGCCTGCTGCGCGCGTTCTCCAGTGCGCAGGATGTACACCGCGCCACGGCGGCGGAGGTGTTCGGCATACCGCTCGACGAGGTGACCGGGGAACAGCGGCGTCGCGCCAAGGCCATCAACTTCGGCCTCATCTATGGAATGTCAGCGTTCGGACTTGCCAACCAGCTGGGCATCGATCGTCACAGCGCCCAGCATTATGTGGATCTGTACTTCCAGAAATACCCGGGCGTACTGCGCTACATGGAGCAGACGCAGGCGCTGGCGGACGAGCTGGGCTATGTCGAAACCCTGTTCGGCCGCCGTCTCTATCTGCCCGACATCCACGCGGGTAACGGCATGCTGCGCAAGGCCGCGCAGCGCACCGCCATCAATGCGCCCATGCAGGGTACGGCGGCGGACATCATCAAGCAGGCCATGATCGATATCGACCACTGGCTGGCCACCGGGGTGCTGGATGCCCGCATGGTGCTGCAGGTGCATGACGAACTGGTCTTTGAAGTGGCGGAGAAGGACGTCGAGCTGCTGGCCGAGGGCGTGCGCTTTCGCATGGTGAGCGCAGCGGCGATGGATGTGCCGCTGGTAGTGGACATCGGGGTCGGGAACAACTGGGACGAGGCGCACTGAGGGCGCCTCGGTACTCAGGACTCAGGGCGCTGACGGTGCTTCGCCACTCTCGGTGGGCAGCGCCATCCAGCGATCCAGCGTTGCTTCCAGCTCTGGAAGCCCGAAGCGAGTCATGGAGGAAAACAACTGGAGGCTGGCGTTGGGGTATTGCGCGAGCTGACGGCGCGCCCCGAGCAGTGCATTCTGCGCAGCCCCCCGCGTCAGCTTGTCCGCCTTGGTCAGCAGGACATGCACCGGCATGTTGGACTGGTGCGACCAGTCGATCATCATCATGTCGAAGTCCTTGAAGGCGTGCCTGACATCGGTCAGCAGCACCAGGCCGGCCAGTGCCTCGCGCTGGTTCAGATAGAGGTTCAGGTGTTCCTCCCACTGACCTTTCACGCTGAGCGGCACCTGGGCATAGCCGTAGCCAGGCAGATCGACCAGGTAGCGGTGTTCGCCAAGCTCGAAGAAATTGATCAGCTGGGTGCGGCCGGGGGTCTTGCTGGTGCGGGCAAGGCGGTTCTGATTGGTGAGCGCATTGATGGCGCTGGACTTGCCGGCGTTGGAGCGGCCAGCGAAGGCGACTTCGCGCAGGCTGTCGGCAGGACAGTCGTCCAGGCCGACGGCACTGGTGGTGAAACGGGCTGTTTTGTAATTCATGGGCGCATTAGATACAGCAAGCCTCCCGTCTACGCAAGCTCGCCGACCCGTCGCAGGGTCCTGGCGAGGCGCTGCAGAGGGCTGATTCATTCATAGAGTAATGCAAAGTCTTGCGTTATAATCCGCGCCCGTCCGCTTGTGGAAAATTGCTCCTGGAGCCGGTACGCATGCCCGCTGGCGGGTCTTGCAGCTGCCTCAGCCACCGCTGACGATTCGAATTCAAGCACTTCCGAAAACACTGGGAATTTGGACTATCCATGAAAAATCTATTCACCAAGAAAGCAGTGATTCTTGTCTCCACGCTCGTACTGGCCTCTGCCGCCGGCTTGACCCAGGCGCAAGGCAATGCAGCCGCAGGCGAAAGCAAGGCCGTGGTTTGTGGCGCCTGCCACGGTGCCACCGGCAACAGCACGATTGGCGAGAACCCGAAACTGGCGGGCCAGAATGTTCGCTACCTCGCCAAGCAAATGCACGACATCAAGAGCGGTGCCCGCACGGTTCCCCTGATGACCGGCCTGCTCAACAATTCCAGCGACCAGGACATTCTGGATATCGCCGCCTATTACGCCTCTCAGGAAAAGACACTGGAAGGTGCCAACCCCGAGCTGGTCGAGCTGGGTGAAAGCATCTACCGTTCCGGCATCGACAGCCTGAACGTGGCTGCCTGCACGGCCTGCCACTCCCCGACTGGTCAGGGCAACGACCAGGCCGGTTTCCCGGCACTGGGCGGTCAGCATGCCACCTACACGGCAAATCAACTGAAGGCATTCCGTTCCGGCGCGCGCGCCAACGACGGCAACTCCATGCCAATGCGTATCGTCTCCGAGCGCCTCACCGATCGCGAGATCGAGGCTCTGGCGAGCTACTTGTCCGGTCTGAACTGAGAACAGGCTGATCGCGGTCTTGGGAAGTCAGCTGGATTGAACTGAACCTACTTCTGGTAGAGGGAGCAAACGCTATGCAAAAACTCATCAAGCAGATACTTGCCGTTCTCGTTCTGGCCCCGCTGGCCTTTTCCGCATTCGCACAGCCGGCTCGCTATGTTGACGGCACGCACTACGTCACCCTGCCCGCTGCGGTGCGCACGGCCGACCCGGCCAAGATCGAGGTGGTCGAAGTGTTTTGGTACGGTTGCAGCCACTGCTTCCGCTTCGAGCCGCTGATCGAGAACTGGGAAGCCAGCATCCCGGCGGATGTGGACTTCGTGCGCTTCCCCGGCATGTGGAATGATCTGATGAAGATCCATGCCCAGGCCTACTTCACGGCCGAAGCGCTGGGCAAGGTGAAAGAGCTGCATGCCCCGATGTTCGAGGCGATCAATGTGCAGGGCAATCGCCTGCAGAACGAGCAGCAGCTGTCTGCCCTGTTCACGCAGCACGGCGTCACTGCCGAGGAGTTCAGCACCGCGTTCAACTCCTTCGCCGTGCGCACCAAGGTCAATCAGGCGGAAGCGAAGATGCGTGAGTACCAGGTGCGCAGCACGCCGAACATGATCGTGAATGGCAAGTACCTGATTTCCACCGGTGAAGCCGTGCCCACGCAGCAGGAAATGCTGCAGGTCGTCGACTACCTGGTGAATCTGGAAAGAAGCTCCAGCTGATTTCCGCCGTCACGTCGCAGACTTTCCTCACGTCCCGCGCGGTCGATCCGGCCGCGCGGGCAGACAGGGCCGTCGAATTCTGAAAGTTTTCTGCACACGGGTCGTCTAAATGAGCCAAAGGGACGCTGACAACATCGAGGCTTCGCGTTGGAAGAAGAAGTTTCTCGACGCCCTTGGAGCCCACGACCACCTCGAAAAATCCTTCATCAACAGCATTCCTTTGCTCCGCCGCGGACTTGTAGTAGCCAGTGTTGCCGTCGACAAGGTGCTCCGCAGCCTAAAGGTAATCAGTGCTCGCGTGCGCCAGACAGACTTCGTGGCCCGCTATGGCGGCGAGGAGTTCGTGCTGCTGCTCAACGGCATCCACCTGGCCGATGCGGAAGCGCTCATGAACACCGTGCGTCAGAAGATCGAGAAGTGCCCCTTCCACTTCAAGGAAAAGCAGGTGCAAATCACCATGTCCTTCGGGCTCACCGAATTCGGACCGCAGGAGCTTCCCGAGACAGCGTTCGAGCGGGCCGACAAGGCGCTGTACCGTGCCAAGCAGGGCGGCCGCAATCGCGTCTGTGTGGCCGAATTGCCCCCCGCCGCCGCCAGTCCCGTCTGAGTCTTTGTCTGCGTGCTAAAACTATTTGACGCCAACCGGAGTCCTAAGGACGCGTTTCAGCCACTTTAAGCGGAATTGCGCCTCGCCCCATGACAGCCCTGACCAATCAAGCCGCCCGCTGGCGGGATCGTCTCGTCGCCTTGTTGCCGGCTGATCTGCGCCGTCGCGACGGGGCGCGTGCCCGGCTGCGCCGCCAGGTCAATGCCGTGCTGATGGTGCATGAGGATCGTCTGCATGACCTGGCCATTGGCGCCTGGCGCAGCCTGGGGCAGGAGAACCCGGCCGAGCAGATCGCCGCCGCTGCGCGCGAGCTGCTACCCCCGGGGCAGGTGGCGCGCAGCGTGTTGCTGCTGATGCCGGCCTCCCGCTTCATCGCCACCGCGGTCAAGCTGCCGGGCGTTGCCCGCGAGAACCTGCATGCCGCCTTGCAGCTGCAGGCCAGCGTGCTGTTGCCGGCCTACGAAGGCAGCCTGGCGCTGGCCATCAACCCGGCCGCCCGCGAGGCGGACCAGCCGGACATCGCGCTGTGGGCCGACGAAGCCTGGCTGAACACTCTGTTCGACGCCTTCGCCCAGCAGGGGCTGCTGCTGGACGCCGTGCTCGCCCGCCCGCTGGCCGCGTTCGACACCCCGTTCACCCAGGACACGCTGGCCGTGGAGGATGCCGACAGCGACAGCGTGACCCAGCTGGTCTATCGCAAGGGCGTGCTGCATTCCTGGCTGCAGGTGGAGCGCGCCGACCTGGACGACCCGGAGCTGCGCAGCCAGTGGCAGGACGCCTGTGCCCTCGCCCAGGGCAGCGGTGCGCGTCAGCTGCGTCTGCACGGTGCGAACGACTGGACACAGCGTGGCTTGCCGCAGTACTGGGACAGCCTCCACTGCTTCATTCCCGACGGCGCCCAGGCCGTGTATCGGCTGCAGCGCAAGGCCCGTGGCCTGCGCCAGGCCGCGCTGGCGGCGGTGGTGGCGGCGCTGCTGCTGGTCTCTCCCTTCCTGTGGCAGACCCTCCAGATTGCGCGGCTGGAAGCCACGCTGGCCGAACAGCAGACCTTCTCGGTGGAAGCCCGCGCCGATCAGGCCGTGGTGCGCGATTTCGAGCAGCGCTGGAGCGTGCTGAATGATTTTCCGCGGCAGGATGTCGCGCAGGTGCTGCTGCAGCTGCAGAGTGTGCTGAGCCCCAGTGTGCTGACCTCGCTGGAGCTGGTGGAAGGCGAACTGCAGATCGAGGGGGAAAGTGAAGACCCGCAGAGTCTGTTGCAACGCCTTGAGCAGGACGCGATGTTCACCGGCGTCGACTTCGCCCGGGCCACGAGCAACAACCGCTACTACATCGAGATGCGTCTGAGCACCGTCGATTTCGCGCAGTATCACGAACGCTATTTCCCGGACGCGCGGCGCTGAGCGCGGCCCGTCCCAGGCACTGGACTGTCGAACCATGACCAAGCGAGAAAAGAACATCCTGGCGCTGGCCCTGCTGACAGGCGTCGTCTTCGCCTTCACCCAGGGCCTGCCGGCGGCTCGCGCCTGGCAGGCCGATGGTGCCGCGCGCCTCGAGCAATTGCAGAACGAGATCGCACGGGAACAACGCCTGCAGGACAGCGCGGCCGACTGGGCCGAGCGTCGCGCCGGCGTTGAGGCACGCGGTCAGGCGCTGGAGGCCATGCTGTTCCAGGAAACCGCCATTCCGCTGATCAGCGCCAGCATCCAACGGCTGGTGCGTGACCTGGCCGCTCAGCACGGCATCTCCATCACCTCGACAAAGCTGGCGGAGTCGATGCAAACCGACGGCTGGCTGCTGGTGCAGCAGGAGTTGTCTCTCATCACCGACAACCAGCAGAACCTGCTGCAGCTGCTGCGCTCGCTTGACACCGCCACTCCCTCGCTCGGTGTGAGCAGCTTCAGCATCCGCCGCAATCGCAATCAGTACGCCGGCACTCTGACCGTGGTGGGCTTCAGCCAGTCCCAGAGCCCACGCGCCGGTTCGGCGGAGTGATGCCCATGAGCCCCTTGACGCTTCCCCTCTTCAGTCAGCTGCTCGAACCCGAAGGCATCGCGCCGGCGCATGACTATGCCAGCTCCGGCCTGCTCGTCTGCAATGCCCTGCCCGACATCGAGCTGCGAGCCCGCATCCGCTTCATCGTGGGTGCCGGCGTGCGCTTCCGCCGGGGCCAGGGTGATGAGGTGTCGCGACTGATGAAGCACTGGCGGGCGGAGCTCTCGCCGCAGATCGATCAGGGCGCGGAGGTGTTCGTCTCCGGCTTCGAGGACGACGAGGACCTCAAGGACATGGCGTCCGAGGCGCCGATCATCCGCCTGGTGAATCACCTGTTCGCCCGGGCACTGGACCTGAACGCCAGCGACATCCATTTTGAGCCCAACGAAGACCACCTCGATGTGCGCTGCCGCGTGGACGGCATCATGACTCGCATCGAGCGCCTGCCCATCAAGATCCACACCGCCGTGGCCTCGCGCCTGAAGCTGATGGCCAGGCTCGACATCGGCGAGAAGCGTCTGCCCCAGGACGGCCGCATCGACTCACGCATCGGCAACAAGCAGCTGGACATGCGCGTCTCCACCCTGCCCGGCGTGCACGGCGAGTCCGTGGTGCTGCGTATCCTCGACCGCAGCGACACCGCCGTGAGCCTGCAGCAGCTGGGCATGCCCGAGGCCATTCTCGGCACTTACCAGCAGCTGATCACCCAGCCCCACGGCATGATCCTGATCACCGGCCCCACGGGCAGCGGCAAGACCACCACGCTCTATGCCACTCTGGAGAAGATCAACAGCGAGAAGCAGAAGATCATCACGGTGGAAGACCCGGTGGAGTACCAGCTGGAGGGCATCACCCAGATCCAGGCCAATGCCAGCATCGGCCTGAGCTTCGCCGCCGGCCTGCGCTCCATCGTGCGGCAGGATCCGGACGTGTTGATGGTGGGCGAGATACGCGATCACGAGACGGCCGAGATCGCCATCGAATCCGCCCTCACCGGCCACCTCGTGTTCTCCACCCTGCACACCAATGACGCGGCCGGCGCCGTGACGCGTCTGCAGGACATGGGCGTGGAAGGCTATCTGATCAGCTCCAGCCTGCTGGCGATCCAGGCCCAGCGCCTGGTGCGGCGCGTCTGCACCGACTGCAAGGTGGCACAGCCCATCAGCCTCGACGAGGCCAATGTGCTGCAGATCAAGGCCGAGGACTACCCGACGCTGCACCGCGGCACGGGCTGCGAGCGCTGCGGCGGCACCGGTTATCGCGGCCGCATCGGCCTGTACGAACTGCTGGTGATGTCCGACGCCATTCGCCACCACATTGCCAGTGGCGCCGATGCCAATGTCATCCGTGAGCAGGCCATCCGCGAGGGCATGAAGACCCTGCGCCAGGATGCCCTGGAGAAACTGGCCGCCGGGCTGACCACGCCCGAGGAAGTCGTGAGGGTCACGCGCGCGCTATGAGTGCCGGTTGCTTCCGCTATCAAGCCTACGATGCCCAGGGCAATGTGCAGTCCGGGCAGATCAATGCCGAGTCCGAGCGCGAGGCGCTGAAGATTCTGCAGGGCAAGAAACTGATTCCGGTGAAGATCACCCCGTCGGAGCAGGACGATGGCACGCCGAGTCGCGGCCGCCGCGTGAAGAACGCGCACCTGCTGGATTTCACCACCGGCCTGTGCACGCTGGTCGAGGCCCGCGTGCCGCTGGACAAGGCTCTGCGCCTGCTCGAGGGCATCACGGAGACCAGCGCCATGCGCCAGCTCGTGATGCAGCTGCGACGCGACGTGAAGGAAGGCCGCAGCCTGGCCGAGGCCATGGAGGCGCGACCTGACGTGTTCTCGCGCATGTACATCAACATCGTGCGTGCCGGCGAGGAAGGGGGCATCCTGCATCAGCTGCTGCCGGACCTGGTGGACTTCCTGGAGACCAGCGGGCGCAATCGCTCGGCCATCGTGTCGGCCATGATCTACCCCATCGTGCTGCTGGTGACCGGCGTGATCTCCGTGTTCCTGCTGCTGGTGTTCGTGGTGCCGCAGTTCGCCATCATGTTCGAGGATGCGGGCACGGAAATCCCCGCCTCGGCGGCCTTCTTGCTGGCGCTCAGTGAGGGCCTCGCGCGCTATGGCTATCTGTTCATCCTGGCCGTGGCCGGCATCGGCTTCTGGTGGAAGTGGCTGGACCGGGACCCACAGCGCCGGCTGCAGAAGCACGCCTTCCTGCTGCGGGTGCCGCTGCTAGGCTCGCTGCTGCTGTACAAGGACTGTGCCGTCTTCGCCCGCACCCTGGGGGCGCTGCTGGAGGCCGGCATCCCGCTGATCCGCGCCCTGCGCGTGGCACGGGAAGTGGTCGGCAATGCCGAGCTGACACGCCACCTGCGGCAGGTGGAAGACGATGTGCGTGGCGGCGCCGGGCTCGGCCTGTCGCTGGAGAAGACCAATCGCTTCCCCACCCTGCTGCATCAGCTGATCACGGTGGGCGAGGAGTCGGGGCGCACCGGCAGCATCCTGCTGAAGACGGCGGCGACCTTCGACATGTATGTGAAGAACCAGATGTCCAGTCTGGTGGCCGCGCTGCAGCCGGCTCTGATCCTGTTCCTCGGCATCGCCGTGGGCGGCATCACGATTACCATGCTTTCCGCAGTGTTCAGCATGAACGCTGTGGAGTTTTGAGACGCAGTTCGGGAGTTCTATGGTGAACACGACAAGACAACTGGCCCTGCTGGGCCTCGCGCTGGGGCTGTCCTCCTGTGCGGCGCTCACGGGCGGCGGCGATGGCGCTGCTGCAGCGGCCGGCACGACGCGCGGTGCACAGGCAGGCAATGCGCCGGCAGCGGCCGTGAGCTCGCCCGCGAGTGGGGGTGAGTCGGCGCGGGCGCAGGAACAGCAGCGCCTGATTGACGAGATCAACCGCGTTGGCGCCGCCACCTCGGTGCCCGGCTATGCCGATCAGGCGCCGACCCCGTTGAACGCGCCCGCGGACAATTTCGTGGAGCTGAACTACGAGCAGGCCGACCTGCGCGTGATCCTCGAGGAGCTGGCCGATGCGCTGGACATCACGCTGATCATCGACCCGACCATCGCCGATCGCGTCAGCCTGCGCACCTCGGCCAATCGTCCGCTGACACAGGCAGACATCTGGCCCCTGCTGCGTCTGCTGACCCGCCAGGCGGGCGTGACCATCGAGCGCAACGGCGCCGTCTACACCGCGCGCAAGCAGGTGGGCAATGTGCCGGAACAGATCAGCACGCCGGCTGACGCTGCCTCGCTCAGCGGCAGCATGATCATGCAGATCACGCCGCTCACCTATGTCAGTGTCGAATCCGCGCTGGAGATTCTCACGCCGCTGGTGGAGCCGGACGGTCGCGTGGTGCGCATCTCCAACAACAACACTCTGGCAATCTCCGCCAGTGCCTCCCAGCTGCTGCGCATCAACGAGCTGCTGGAAGTCGTCGATGCAGACCCGTTCCAGAATCAGGGTCTGCATCTCTACCAGCTCAGCTATGCCAACGCCGCCGAGGTGGCCACGGAGCTGTCCGAGATACTGACACTGATCGAAGGCGCTTCGCCCGCTTATCAAGTGAAGGGTCTCGAACGCATCAACGCCATCCTGGTGACGGCGCCGGCCAATCGTGGTTTCGAAGAGATCAGCCGCTGGGTGCGCATACTCGATGCTGATCGTCAGGAGCAGGCGGAACAGCTGTTCCACTACCGCGTGAAGAACCTGACTGCCGTCGATCTCGCCACCACGCTGACCGATGTCTTTGCGCTGAACGAGGAGGAAGAAGACACTCCGCAGCAGCCGCGCGACGCGGTGGAAACCGTGGACATCGTGACGCCCGACGGCGACACCGTCACGCGCACCGTACCGCTGTTCGGCGCTGCAGCAGCAGGCAGCGATGTCGCCGTGTCCGCCGACCTGCGTGTCACCATCGTCGCCGACGAGGCCACCAACAGTCTGTTGATCCGCGCCAACCCGCGCGACTACCGTCAGCTGCTGGCCACCATCAATCAGCTGGATGCCGTGCCCCTGCAGGTGATGATCAATGCCGTCATCGCCCAGGTCACGCTCACCGACGAGACGCGCTTCGGCGTGGACTGGTCGCGCGTGGCCGACAACGTGAACGTCGATGCGCTCTCCACCCAGACCAGCACCAGTTTCCTGCCCAACGGCGGACTCGACGGCCTGCTGTTCACCAAGTCCTTCCTCGATGGCGCGGCGCGCGTGGAAGCCACCTTGGAAGCGATCGCGTCGGACAACGATGTGCGCCTGCTCGCGCGTCCCTCCCTGACCGTGGTGAACAACATGGAAGGCGAGATCCAGATCGGTGCTGAAGTGCCCGTGCAGTCGGGCACCCAGACCACGGGCATCGGCGACAACATCATCAGCAGCATCCAGTACCGCCCCACGGGCATCGAGCTCTACATCACGCCGCGCATCAACGACGATGGCGTCGTCAACATGACCATCCGGCAGGTGCTCTCCTCCATTCAGGAAGACACCGGCGTGGCGGGCAATCCCGTGTTCCAGAACCAGGAGATCAGCACCACCGTGGTGGTGCGCGACGGCGAGAACGTGGTGTTGGGCGGGCTGATCCAGTCGAGCAATTCCGATCTCAACAGCGGGCTGCCCGGCGTGAGCCGCGTGCCGGTGCTGGGCGGGCTGTTCGGCTATCAGCAGGATGTGTCCGAGCGCAAGGAGCTGTTCATCGTCCTGCGTCCCGAAGTCGTGAACCTCAATGAAAACGGCGCCGCGGCCTACTCCGAGATCCTGCGGCGCTTTGCCCTGGCGGCCGAACTGTTCGAAGACGCCGGCCTCTGACCTGACCCGAAAGGAGAACCTCCATGCACACTCGTTCCAGCGCCAAGCAGCGCGGCTTCACCATTATCGAACTGCTCATCGTCATGGCCATTCTCGGCATGCTCGCGGTCATGGTGGCCCCCAATCTGTTCAACCAGGCTGACGGCGCGCGTCGCGATGCGGCGATGTCGCAGATCTCGGCCATCGCCTCGGCCCTCGACACCCATCGCCTGGATGTGGGGCAGTACCCGGAAGATCTGCAGGGCCTGATGGAGAACACTTCCGATCGTGCCTCCTGGAACGGGCCCTACCTGAACAACGATGTGCCTCGCGACCCCTGGGGCATCGAGTTCCAGTACAGCGTCGATGGCAACACCTACACGCTGATGTCCTACGGCGCCGACGGCCGCCCGGGTGGTGAGGACAATGACGCGGACATCAGCCGCTAACGCCCGGCCCCACGGCTTCACCCTGCTGGAGCTGGTGATCGTGCTCGCCATTCTCGCCATGGGCAGTGTGCTCGTCATTCCCAGCCTTTCCGGCATGAGCGCGCGCACCTTCAATGCTCAGGTGCGCGAGGCCCATGCCCTGCTCACCTACACGCGCCGCACGGCCGTGGTCACCGGGCAGGCCGCCACAGCCCGCTTCCAGGCCGATCCGCGGGACGACGAGGCCCTGCTTGCCGCCACGCCCGCTGCGGGTGCCCGTTCGCGTCTGGGCCAGGACGAGATCTGGACCGCGCGCGGCCTCACCCTGGCCTATCGCGACAGCACCGAGCAGGTCACGCCCGTGGAGGACACGCTCGACATCACGTTCTTTCCCGAGGGCGGGAGCACGGGCGGCGCACTGATCCTGGCGCAGAACGCACGCCAGGTGGAGATCCGCATCGACCCCTTCTCCGGCAAGGTGACGACCGAGGAGGCGCCATGAGACCCGAACGACGCGAACGCGGCTTCACCCTGCTGGAAGTGCTGGTGGCGCTCACCATCACCGGCATGGTGCTGGGCAGCCTGTTTGCGCTGGCGGGCGGCAGCAAGCAGCTGGCGTTTCGGGCGTGGGAAAGTCTGGACGTGGCCATCGAGGCCCGTGCGGCCGTGCAGTTCGCGCTGCTGCAAGACGAGTACGGCGAGGTGGAAGAGATTCTCGAAGGCGAGCAGCGCTTCGAGATTCGCGCCAACGACTACCTGGAGCCCGTCGCGCGCAAGACGGAACCGATGTATTTCAAGCTGCAGCACTACGAGATTGTGGACGAAGAGACAGATGAGCGGATTGCCGGAACGCGCTGGATCAAGCTTGAACTGCCGGAATGACGGCGGCTTCACGCTGATCGAAGTCGTGCTGTCACTGGCCCTGACGGCCATGCTGCTGAGCCTGCTCAGCACGGGCATGTTTGCGGTGATGAACGACTGGGAGAACGATACGGCAGTGCTGGACGGCCAGCTCGACCAGACCGTGGCCGTGCTTCAGCTGGAGCGCGCGCTGCAGGGTGCCTTTCCGCACAGCTACCGGGACCCGGACGCGCTGGGCCGACTGGTCTATTTCCAAGGCGAGGACGAGTCGCTTAGCTGGGTCTCCACTGTGTCGCCGCAGCGCAGCGGTGGCCTCACCGCTTGGCAGTTAAGCTCGGTGGAGGACGAAGGCGTCTATCTGCAGCTGGCCCCGGCGAATAGTGACGACCCGCGTGAGCGCCTCGCGAGCTTCGAGCCGGTGCTGCTGATTCCCGGTTACACGGCCAGCTTCAGCTATCTCTACGAGGAGCTGGATTTCAGCAAGCAATGGCGCGAGGACTGGCCCGGACACGAGCTGCAAATGCTGCCGCTGGCCGTGCACATTCTGCTCACGCCCTTCGGCGATGATCCGCGTCAGCGCCCGTTGAACCTCATCGGGCGCATCCGGGCCAACGAGCATCGCGATCTGCGGCCAACACGCCAGTCTTCGCCGACTGCCACGGTGCTACCATCCGCCCTGCTGTCCGGAGGACTGTGAAATGCGACAGCAGCGTGGGTCTGTCATCCTGGTCGTGCTCTGGACATCCATTGTCCTGACTGTACTGGTGACTGTCATGGCCGCCAGGGTGCAGCTCTCCGCCCGAACGGCCCTTCACAATCAGCAGGCGGTTTACGACGCGGCAGCAGTGGCCGAGGCAATGCACTTCGCTGAAATGGAATTGATGCTGGAACAAATGCGGCCGCCGCTTGACGAAGTCCCACCGACGGACGATTTGGGCAATGTGCGACTGCCTGCCTATCGCTTCAATGGTCAGCCATTGACCCTGCACTACCCGGCAGGCCAGGACATCGTGGTGCGCATCTTCGACCATGCGGGCAAGATCAATCTGAACCGATTGGAAGACCGAAGCATGTTGTTGTTGTTGCAGCACTGGCTTGGCCCGGACGCAGACCCGCGTCAGGCGGACGAGTTGCTTGCGGCCTGGCGTGACTGGCGTGATCTTGATGCGTTTACCAGCCCGAATGGGGCGGAGGCAGACTATTACGAGGCACTCGATGTGCCGTATATCCCGCGCAATTTCCCGGAACTGGAGACTGTTGAGGATCTGAGGCTGATCCGTGGCTTTGATGAGTTGTTCAAGGACGTGAATCTGGATGCTGCTTTCACCGTTTACGGGTCCACCGAAACAGTCAATCTGAACCTCGCCACGCGGGAGGCGATGCGCCTGCTGCCCGGGCTCAATGAGGCGCTGATCGACGAAATTCTGACGTACCGAGAAACGCGAGACTTCAACAATCGCAATGACGTGGGAGCCATTGTGCCCTTGGAGAACTTCGTCGAGCTTTCCAGCTGGATTGGCAATTTCACCTCTTCCTATTTTTCCGTCTACGCCTACCCGCGGGCTCCGACAGCGCTCCTTCATGAGAGCGCCGCATCAGAAGCGCGTATCGCGGCGCTGCAACCGCCTGCGGATTCTGTGCAGGAGGCCTACATGGAAATCCTGCAGATTCGCAATCTCGGCTATCGCCCCACCGTGCACCAGGTCAACCCCCACGCCTTGCTGCCGGATACCTCGGCGCCGTCCTCATTGCGAGAGTGACGTGTCTCGAGAGGTGTCGGGCCGCTGGTAACGCAGACTTGTGTCCACTTCCGGCGCTGCTGCCGGGGGTGGCGGGGCGTTGCGCGCACCATCTGCCTCGGCTATGGCCTCCAGAAAGCGTGCTCGCTCAAGAGTGATCAAGGCCTCAATCTGTTCGCTGAATTGCAACAGTTCCCGTACTGGCGCGGTTGATTCGCGCAGCGCCTGCTGCTGGTTTTCAAACCCTCGCAGAGCCTGTATGACATTGGCTGCCAGCGCTTCCTGCTCTGCGATGCCGGCGCGCACGCCCCCTTCGATGGTAGTTTGCAGATTGACGAGAGACTGCTCCACGGCCGCAGTGGCCGTCGCGCCCTGAGCGGTGATCTGCGCGAGGCCATCCGCCAGCGTGTCGGTCTGGCTTTCTGTCACAAGTTGCATGCGTTCCATGCTTGAGTTGAGCATTGAGATCGATTGATTCAATTGCTCGAACGTCACGAGTCCGCTGTTCACCTCCGACAAGCGCCCGGCAAGCGCCAAGGACAATGCGTTCATGCTGTTGACTTGTTTCGAGTAATTGAAGCCTGCCACCAGCATCATCGTCAGTGCCAGAAAAACCGCGCCAAGACTTCCGAGGAGAGTCATCTGCACCAATTTGTTCTTCTTGACCAGGAGCATGTCGTAGCGTCGAATGTTCAGATCAGTCTCTTTAACCTTGCTCTCCAGTGTGCTTGTCATTCGCTGGAACTGGGAAGACAGACTGAGCAGGGTTTCCGACATCTTCAGAACGCCTGGCACAAGATTCTTCAGGTAGGTTTCTATCTCGGAAAGATCGATGTCCTGCACTTTCTCCGCGTTTGCATTGGCCGTTTCGGACTCAGCACCGGTCCTGCTCGTGCTGTCATCGTTGGCGTCGACAGGGATGTTCACGTCGTCGCCCACCAGGGCGTCTGTCAGCGCGTCGGTATCCGGCTCAGACTGGTTTTTATCGACCATGGCTTAGTCCTTTTTTTCAAGTCGTGCTTCCAGTGCCTGCACGCCACTTTCGAGGTTTGCAATGCGCTGGTTGATCGTGTTGATGTAGGCAAGATCCGGCTTCAACGTTCGGACCCGCAATTGATTTAACAGGAACAGACTGGTTTCCCCTGCAGTGTCCTGCTGGGGAGGCTGCAGCGCGATGGTGACCACGCCCACGTCATCCAGGAATTCGCCGATGTATGGCTCTTGCCGCTCATTGCTGACTCCTGCGGCTTGGCTGTTGGATGAAGCCTTGAATTTGCCTTTGCGATTGAACACGTCTTGTTGTCTGCTCATCGTGCAGCACCCTCCTATTTCAGGTCAGGGTGATGAAACCGAGGTCATCCCGTGCCTTGTAGAGTCTATCGGCTGTAAGTGTCCGCAGCTTTAGTGCGTGGCTATGCTCTTACGAATGATATTCTCTCTACTAAGTCTGTAGTACCCTTGCCAAAGATGGTCAACATTCGGAGAGGTTCCTGATGTCACACATGATGCGAACACTTGCGATTCTTATCAGTGCTCTACTTCTGTCGACAGATCCTGTGGCTGTTGCCCAGCAGGAAAATTTCGAAGCAGGCCTTGCCGCGAAAAACCGCGGACACTACGCCACGGCCCTGCGTGCGTGGATGCCTCTGGCACAAAGTGGCATGGCTTCTGCGCAGAACAACATCGGTCACATGCATGAAGAAGGCCTGGGAGTTGTCCAGAACTACACCGAAGCGATGCGCTGGTATCGCTTGGCGGCGGACTCGGGTCTGGCTGAGGCGCAGCACAATATCGGCCTGCTTTACTATCATGGCTATGGGGTATCGCAGAATCAGCGTGAGGCGCTGCGATGGTTTCGACAGGCCGCCGATCAGAAGCTGGCGGCCTCGCAATACATGATCGGTCGGATTTACCACGCCAGTGAAGGCTTGCAACAGGATTTCGCGGAAGCTCGGCGCTGGTATGCGCTGGCGGCGCGCAGCGGATATGCCGAGGCTCAGTTCATGTACGCTTTCATGTTGCAAGCGGGGGAGGGGGCAACTGATGGTGACCCCTATCGCGCCTATATCTGGAGTCAGCTGGCGGAGCGCAATGGCCTGCCGGGTGCGCAGGACATTCATTCGATTTCAGCCTTGATGTTGACAGCCCAGCAGCTGGAACTTGCGGCCGCACAAATCGCACGTTGTCTGGAGACCAGTTACGCCGAATGTGCAGACTGACGCGGCGTATCAGCTGCCCGAAACAATGATTTCTATGCGACGATTCTGTGCCCTGCCGGTAGCGGTGCTGTTGTCCGAAACCGGCTCCGTGTCTGCCAGCCCCGACACGGAAACCTGTCCTGCGTTCACATACTCGCCATTGAGCAAATAGTCCGCGACGGCGGCTGCACGAGCCGACGAAAGATCCCAATTGGAGCGAAAGCGCGAGCCTGGGCCCATCGGTTGATTGTCTGTGTGGCCCTCGATTGAAATCATGCCGCTGGACCCGGGAAGGGAGCTGCCCACACGGTTGAGCAACTGGGTGAATTCTGGTTTCAGATCGGCGAAGCCACTGTCAAAGCTGCCCTGTTCGGCCAGTCGGATGATGATGTCGTCACCATCGCGGGTGACGTCCGCCAGCCCGGCGCGAATCTCTGTGGAAAGGTTTGCCCTGATCATTTCGTACTGGTCCTCAGCCCTTGATGAGGACGATGTCGCGGACGCTGCCGGCTCGGCGGAGTCGCCGGCAGACGGCTGCCCCACAGACTGCTCCAAGGGGGCGTAAATCTCGATGGAGGTCGCCGTCTGCTCCGCCACATCGGCAACCGTGGCGAACACTTCCAGCAGGCTTGCGTCAATCTGTCCGGGCCGTGTGGCAGAGTTATCTGCGCTGGACTGGCCGGTCAATTCGGGGTCGAGCACCTCCACTTTGACTTGAGCGTTTTCGACCGACACGCTGACCTGTCCCATGGCGATCTGATCGGCCAGAGCTGCCTGCAGGATTTCCACCGTGTCATTGGTGCTTGACTGGCCGGCCCCGACATCGACGTCGAGTTCCGGATCTTCGGGCGGAGGTTCGTCTGTTCGCTGCTCTTCAATAGTATTCACCGGGGTCGGCTCGACCTGAGCAGTCATGTACTGGGTCGCAATCAGATTGGTCGCAGAGGGCGGTTCGATGACCGGGATCAGCGTCTGGACGCCAAAGGCCATCTGCATGGAGCCACTGACGTTCTTGAATTTGGGCACGTTGACGTGCGCAAACGATAGAATGAGCACGAAGAAAGCCATCAAAAGGGTGGCCATATCGGCAAAAGTGGCCATCCAGGCGGGTGCCCCGCCGGCACAGGGCGGACAATCCGGCGCCTCAGGTTCCTCCGCAGAGCCTTTCGTGTTGTCCACAGGTGCGTCTTTGACTTCGTCCTGCTCAGCCATGCGCTAGCCACCGTTGACCATGATGATTTCTATTCGGCGATTTCTAGCACGCCCGTTTGCCGAGGTGTTTGGTTCGAGAGGGACGGTGTCGGCTAGACCAATGACCCGGAGTCTTTTTGAATCTATCTGTGACTCCTGACTCAAGTAGTCTGCAACGGAGGCTGCCCGCAACGCAGACAAATCCCAATTCGAATTGAATCGGTCACTGAACACCACCGGCACGCTGTCGGTGTGTCCCTCAACAAGCACGGTACCCTGGTCCTGTGCCAAGGTGTCTCCTACTTCGCGCAAGACCGCAAGAAATCCCGCTTGCAGCTCTGCGCTTCCTGATAAAAATGAGTCCTGGCTATTCAATCTGATCAGGATTCCTCGATCTATCATTTCCACTTCGACGAGCCCTTGCTCGATCTGAGTATTCAAGTCCGAGCGCACTTCTTGCAGCCTTTGATCCGGGCTTTCCTCAGCGCTGTCGTTTGCCGCCTGTGTCCCTGGGGTATCAGCCCCAGGTGCTGTGGTGACATAGACTTGCAGCTCTCGCGTCACGGTCGATTGCGCCTCGACAATGTCCGTCGCCAATTCGACAAGTGTTTGACTGACCACGCCTGCACTGCCATCGGCAGGATTGGAGTTTGTGCCACTGACTGCCGATCTTGCAGTCACCTCCACGACAATTTCGCCATCTTCGACGCGGACAGCCGCATCGCCTGCCGCAATTGCGTCTTCCAGCGCGCTCTCGACCCTGCGAAGCTCCTGCTCCAGCTCAAAATCGTCGGATGCAGGCCCGTCACGCACGACCAGATTGGCGGAAGCAATGTCGTCGCTGCGCTGCGTCTGCTGGTCAAGCACCGTTCTCTGAGCGATGGCTGGTGTAAATGTTTCGACCACCAGACTACGAGCTGCTGGGATAGAAATGGTGGGAATCACCTTTCGGATACCAAAAGCGGCCTTTACTGATCCGTTTATCTGTTCGAACTTGGGCACTTCAGTGTCTGAGAATGACAACAGCAGCACGAAAAATGCCATCAACAGTGTGGCCATGTCAGCAAAGGTTGCCATCCACGCGGGAGCACCGCTTTTGCAGGCGGGGCATCCTTCTTCTTCAGACTCTTCTTCGCTTGGTTCTGCGGGAGGTGTCGATTCCAGCTCTTCGGTGTCCTCTTCCTCCAGAACGAGGGGGTCCGGGGACTGCGAGCTGTCCGCGTTTTTCGTTTCCGCTGCTTCGGCCATTCATCATCACCAGAGTGTCAGACAGGAATTCATGCGTTGGCAGACTTCAATTTGGCTCGAACTTTGGGCGCCAGGAAAGACGACAGGAGATCTGCCAGAATTCGTGGATTTCCTCCACTCTGGATGAAGAGGACCCCTTCGATGATGAGCTCACAATTTTGCGCTTCGAAGTCCGACTGGTTGCGCAGCTTCTGTGACATCGGAATGCAGATGACGTTGGCGAGAATCGCCCCGTAAAGCGTTGTCAGCAACGCTACCGCCATCGCTGGTCCGATCGACTTCGGATCTGACATGTTACCCAGCATCAACACGAGTCCGACCAGCGTCCCGATCATTCCCATGGCTGGCGCCACTTCGCCCCAGGACGAAAAAATATCTGCGCCACTCTTGTGACGACTACGCATGGCCTGGATGTCCTTGTTAAGAGACTTCTTGATCAGATCAGGGTCGGATCCGTCGACCAGCATTCCGATCCCTTTCGCAAGAAAGGGATTACTTATCTCCTGGCCCTCCAGGGCAATCATGCCGTCCTTCCTCGCAATGTCTGCCAGCTCAACCAGCTTCTCGATCAAAGCCTCTGGCTTGTCGAGCTTGTTCTTAAAAGTCTTGCCCATGACAGCGATCGCACCTAGAAACTCACTCAAAGAGCTGCGGAAAAGTACAACAGCGATGGAGCCGCCTAGAACGATGTAGACGGAGGGCATATCGATGAAAGAAGACACGCCGTCTCCGAGCGAGACATAAATCAAACCCAATGCGCTTATCAATCCAACGATAGTGGCTATGTCCATTAATCAGTACTCCTCGCGAACATACAGTTTTCTTTGGTAAAGTCGATTCGCTCGAGCGAAAACCAACTGGAAATACTTACAGGCCAAAATTTTGTCGCGCTTCATTTCGTGATATATCTCTGTCACCAAACCAAACGCCAATGAGTGATTAGTATACAACAATGTCTTACTCCCCAAGAATCGGTCGGCACTTTGTGTGCAGGCCTTTAGTACTCTGCGGCTTTGCCGTCCTGCTCAGCACATGCGGTGAGTACAGGCTGGATCCCGATTGCGTAGAATTTTTCGAGGCCGATGATCTCGGAAGATTCAGTTTGCGCGGAGAAGGTAGCGCATTGCATGCTGATACCGGTGTGCTCTGGTATCGATGTGCTGGCGGCATGCGCTTCAGCAACGGGCAGTGCTTGGGTGAATCGTTGTTGCTCTCTTGGAGCGAAACTCAGCAATTTATCGCTGAGTTTTCTCAGAATTCGAATATCAACTGGCGCCTGCCGAGCAATGACGAACACCGCTCTATTACGGAAGCCGCCTGCAGAAACCCCGCTGTGAACACGAATGTTTTTCCGCAATTGCCTGTCGAGAATTTCTGGACTTCAGACAACGGCGCACTTGGCACTGACATTCACTGTATGGCTTACACGTTTCAAGGGCAGATCGCGTGTCGTGAACAACCCGAGGCCCTCCATGCCTTCATGCTGGTCTCCGGCCCCGAGTGAAAGGCACTATTTCCGCCAGTACTCCACGTACGCCTTCCAGAGGATCATCAACACACACCCACCGCCAAACACGTGCGAGGTCAGGCGGATGAGGTCGATATCCTGAAGGAAACCGGCATTTGGATTGGACCAGATTGCGAACAGCAGGGGCCCGGCAATCAGAAGGTAGAGCCTGATTTGCCTGCACACCGCGCAGTCGGGTTTCTCTTTGTGCTCTGTCATGGGTCCCTGCGTGAGTAGAGTTGCTCTCAGTCGTTGTACATGTTTTCCATTGCCGTGAACTGGCCTTTCAAGTAGTTGCCGACGCCCTGCATGCGCTCGACCAGGCTCTCCATCGATGCGAACTGCTTCAGGTAACGCTGATAGACCGCCTCCATGCGGGTTTCGAGTGCCTCCAAGTCCTTGTCATGCTGCTGGATGCGGGTATTGCCGGAATCCTTGCGCTTTTGCAGGATGCCGGCTGGCTCCAGGATCGTCTTAAGCAGGATGCTGACATCCTGAGCGAAGCCTTTGGCTTCCGTCGAAAAATCACTGACGTTGTCGGTGCCCGCCGACAACATAACGGCCACGGCATCCGCATCCGCCGCGAGCACTGTGTCGAGCTGAGCGTCATCCAGCACTACCGTGCCGTCAAGATTGAACGACAGCCCGAGGTCGCGCAAGCCAGTGATGCTGTTTTCCGGCGTGCTCGAGGTTTGTGTCAGCATGGCTCGCAGCTGAGCGCGCAGAGAATTGACGAACGGCATGTCACGGCGCAGTGAGCCCGTGTATTCCTCAGAATTCTCGTCTGGCAGTCTGGTCAGCTCTGTCAGCACAGTGCTGAGTTCATTGTAGCTGTCCACGACTCGTTGCAGCCCTTCGCGCAGCGGGTCGTTGCTGCTATCCACGACAACGCTGATGCTCTGTAGCTGCGCCGACTTGATATCCAGCGTCAAGCCCGGCACGAGATCAGTGACGCGGTTGCTGCTGCGCCGGACATCGCTCATGCCATTGACTGTAAGAATGGCATCCTGCGCTGTGGACAGCCGTGCGCCTGCATCGCTGAAGCCGAAGTTGCCTGCTACTCCAGTGCTGACGCTGAAATCATTGGCGCTGCCCGTTTGTCCCTGCAGAACGATATACCAATCCTGGCCGGTGGCGCTCTTGTTGACCAGCAGCGCGTTGACGCCAATGTCGGCGTCATTGATGGCAGCGACAATGCCGGCGGGGGTATCGTTCTGAGCCGCGACGCTGACAGTCTCGCTGCTGCCACTTGCAAAAGCGAATTGCAGACTCAGGGCGGCACCCCCGTTCAGCGAGGTGTCGCTGGCTGCGGAGCCGCTGGAGGTGAGTGAGGTGCTTCCCGCAAGCTGTTGCACCGTCATCTCGTAGCGTCCAGCGGCGGGCGATCCGGTGACACTGGCAGCGAGCACCGCCGGATCGCTCGATGCGACCGAGCGATTGGTGAGCTTGCTGACATCCTTCAGGGCATCGAAGCTGCTCTTGAACCCGCTGAGAAATGACGCCAGGATCCCGTAGCCCGACACTGAGCGTTCCGCATCACTTTTGCGCTCCGTCAGTGTCTTGATCCGCCCGGCGCTCTCAGCCTCGGCCAGACTCTTGGCCAGGCCTTGGACATCCACGCCTGAACCCATTTCGAGCGTCTTGAGAATCTGCGTGGTCTGAGGGGTCGTCTTGTCTATTGTTGCCATGGTGGGTGTCCCGAGGAGCTGAACGAAGGCTCTGCAGTGTCAGAAGTCGACACTTCAGCGCAAATAGTTGAACAGCATCAACTGGGATATTTTCGACATCGTGGATTGCGCTGCCTCCAGCGCCAGCATCCGCGACGACAGTTCCGTGATTGCCTGGGTGTAGTCCAGATCCTTGTTTTCCGACAACAGCCCGGTAAGAGACACTTTTTGCTCCTCGAGGATGTCGGCGCGCACTTCGATGACATTGCGCCGCACGCCGATCTTGGTGCGGGCCAGCTCCATGTTCAGGCGCAGGCTGTCGATCTCTTCCATCTGCGCAGCGATGCCGTCGCGATCCCCACTCTCCAGCGCCAGGGCGAGCGACTCAAGGGCCGTGAAGGCTCCCCCCGCGTCGAGCGTGGTGTTGCGGGTGTTGCTGCCTCCGGCAAACAGCTCGAAGCCGGTGGTGTTGACTTCCAGCACTTGGCCGGCATCCAGCTGCATCTGCAGCCGCGTTCCATCGCCCTGGTATTGCACCGAGCCGTCCTCGGCCACCACAAAGGGCTGTGTCCCGGACTTCGCCCCGGCAAACAGATAGCTGCCGTCACTGCTGCGGCTGTTCGCCAGCATCAGCATCTGCTCTTTATAGCCACGAATTTCCGCCGCCATGGTGCGTCGGTTGTCAGCGCTGAAGGTGTCGTTGGCTCCCATGATGGCCAGTTCCTGCACCCGCATCAGCATGCTGCCAATACTGGCCATCACCGATTCTTCCTGCACCAGTCTGCTGTCCAGATTTTTCAGATTGGATTGCTGGGATGCGTGATGGCTCATCAGGGAGTTCAGATCCAGCACCTTCACCGCAGCATTGACGTCGTCGCTCGGCAGCAGGTTCTTTTCGCCAGAGGCCAATCTTGCCTGCAGGCTGGCAACCTCACCGCCCTGCTCGGTGAGCAGTCGGGTCAGTTCGCGGAAATACTGGTTGGTGGCAACTTTCATGCGGGCTCCGGCAAGGCTCAGCGTGAGGAGCTGAGCAAGGTATCGAATAGTTTGATGGAGGTCGTGATGATCTGTGCTGCTGCCTGGTAGGCCTGCTGGAAGCGAATCAGATCGGCCGCCTCCTGGTCCAGATTTACCCCGGCGACCACCGCTTTCTCGTTGACGGCCTGATCATGGATGATTTCAGAAGCTTGCAGGTTAAGCGCCGAGATCTTCTGAACGTTGCCTATGGTGTTCACAATCGTCGCGTAGTAGTCGTGCACGGTTTGCTGATTCACGATCTCGGCATTGCGCAGGTCGATCAGGGCCAGCAGATTCCTGTTGTCGCCGCTCGCATCCCGATTGCCTGCCACGGTGAATTCGTCGCCGGCAGCGGGGGTCTGATCGAAGCGCAGTGTGAAGCCGGGCAAGGCAACGCCGCGTTGCATGTCGAAGTCACGCATGGCAAGGCGGATCCCGTTGGCGTCACGTACTTCATAACGCAGAGGCTGTCCTGCCGGCTGGGAGAAGCTGACGGTGAACTGATCGTCCAGAGCGCCCGGCGCAGCGCTGCCTGAGGCTGCCAGCGCCCCTGCGCTGACCTGCACCTGCAAAGGCGTCGGGTCTGTCGCCGGCGTGGAACTGCCTATGTACACCAGCAGATCTTCCGGGACTGTCCCGCTGCCGTAGAGGCCGGTGCTGAGCCCCAGCAGCGCCAGGTCGCCGGACGTGCCCTGGGCGCCGAAACGCCATTCCACCATGGCACGCGAAAAGCGCACGACCTCGTGCGTCATGGGCTCGCCAGTGTCGGGAGTGGTCACGGGATTGCCCTCGCTGTCGGTCATCGCGAGGGTCACCACGCTGGCGGTCACCGCCGAGCCGCTGCCGTTGACCCAGTCGGCGATGTCCTGTGCGGTCAGAGAGGCACCTTGGGCAATTCGCAGCGCCGGCAGAGAGGTACCATTGAGCACGAGGTCGCCCGCATCGATCAGATTGGTATTGACAGGCTGTACCACTGCGGGAATGGCCACGGATTGCGTGAACTGTGCTGCGCGGTGGCCATAGAACAACTCCAGTCCGCGATAGGAAAAGCTTCCAGCGGAGCCAGCCGTGCGGTTGGTTTCCAGGTAGCGCTCAGCGCTGTCGAAGCGCGGCTGCATGGCCGCCAGGGCAGCGTCGTCGCCCGCCTTGCTGTCCCCGAGCAAGTGATTGAAACGGGCGCTGAACAGATCGATCCTTGCTGTGCTGCCGGGTTCCGGGAGGAACTCGATCTGAAACTCGGAGAGCCCGGCAGGCACACGCAAGGCCGGCTCCGTCCTGCTTGTCGTGAGACTGATCGGACGGTTGCGGCCGCTGAATTCTGCCAGCGAGAGGATGTCCTCAGTCAGCGGACTCGCGTTGTCCGGCACCGCGCTCAGGCGAGTTGCCAAGGATTGAGCGTTGTCGATGTCTTGTGTTACTTCATACTGAACTGCCGCCGCCAGCGCCCGCGGATCGGTCAGGGCCAGCCCAATGCCCTGCGCTGCCTGGCTGTCGGAGCGCACGCGCATGGCGTTACCCGGCAGTGGCAGCTGCTCAAAACGCAGAGTCAACCCGGCCACGTTCAATTCCAGGGCATCGCCCTGCACGCTGCCGCGCAGTGATTGCACCCGATTACTGCGGTGATCGAGCACCTGCCACTGCTCACCGCCAAACCAGGTCACACTCAGATCGTGTTCCTGCAGCGCCGGGGGCTCGGCTTCCTGGATCCTGACGCCGGCAACGGGCTGCTGGCTGCCATTATCGACACGGAACTGCCTGGTCAGTGTGAACAGATCGCCGCCAGCCTCGCTGGCCAGGGTCATGCCGCTGCGATGGGCCGCATTGACCTCGTTGACGAAACTTTCCGCCAGCACATCGAGTTGAAACATCAGCGGCGCCAGAACATCGTCCCGGAATGTCGCGAGACCCCCCAGTTCGCCCCGGCTGATGCCGGAAAGCGTCAGGTTGCGGCCGTATTTGTCGAGCACCAGATGCTGGCTGCCTGGCCGGTCGACCGGGAACTCCACGCTGAGTTCGGTGTGCGTCCCGCGCGACACCAGGGTCGTCAGATTGCCGGGCTGACCAATGCTGATGTCGACTTCGCCGTTGGCCGCCTCCGTCACGTGCAGGCCGGTAAAGCCCGCCAGCTCATTCAGCAGGCGGTCGCGTTGATCCAGCAGAGCCGGCGCCTGAGCCTCCAGCACGGTATTCTTCTGCAACTGCTGATTCACCGAGGCGAGCTGGCCAGCAAGGCGGTTTATCTGACTTGCCAGGGAGGTCATGTCGCGGCCCGATTCGGTATCCAGATCGCGCAATTGCTGATCCAGATTGCGAAAGCGGCCGGCTAGAAAATCCGCAGCACTGAGCAGATCCACCCGCAGCGGAATGGAATCGGCGTTCAGACTCAGCTGCTCCGCCACGTTGAAGAAGCGATCGAAGGCCGGTGCCAGGGCGTTCTGCTCCGAGCCCAGCATGTCGATGAGGCGGTTGGTGTAGCGCACCAGCGGGCGCTGCGTGGCCACCTCGCTGGCCGAGGTCCGCAGATTCTGTTCTATGAATTGATCGTAGCTGCGCTTGATGCCTTCGAGAAAAGCACCGCCTCCGAGGTAGTGCACCCCGTACTGTGCCGGCGTGTTCTCTGTCAGCACGGCTTCCTGGCGCGAGTAGCCGACGGAGTTCAGATTGGCAACGTTATTGCTGACAGTCGTCAGGGCCTTTTGATACAGCTGCGTCGCTGAGGTGCCAATCGCCAGAAGATCGCTCATGCACGTGTATCCTTAGTCGGGCTGCCCGGGGGTCTGGGGTGCCAGAGAGTCTTCCACCCACTTGCCCAGCCCCATGGACTGGCGTGCAGCGATGAAATGCGCCATCTCGTTGAAGAACATGTCTTGGAAGTAGGCGCTTGAGTTGTCGTCAAGCAGGTCGCTTTTCAGCGGCTCCGAAGCCTGCTTCATGGTCTGCAGCATGATCTGCATGAAAGCCGCTTCGAATTCGCTGGCAGCTTTGCGCGTGGTGGCCGCCGCGTTGTCGCTCGCGGCATTGGCACGCAGCTGACGCAAGCCATTGAAATCGTAAAAGCTCCCGACTATGCCGCTGGCGTCACTCATCAGATCACCACCAGTTCGGCGCGCAGGCTGCCGGCACGCTTGAGGGCTTCCAGAATTGCGATGAGCGATGACGGAGTCACCCGCACCTGGTTGAGCGCGTCCACGATTTCCTGCAGCTCCACTCCGGCGTCGAACACGAACATGCTGCTTACTTCTTCCTCGACACCGATGTCGGCGTTTTGTACCGGCACGGTGTCGCCCTGGCTGAAGGCCTCGGGCTGACTGACTTCGTTGAACGCATCGACGCGGACAGTCAGCGTGCCGTGCGACACCGCAGCCGCCGTCACTCGGACAGAACGGTTGATGACCGCGGTGCCTGTCCGCGAGTTGATGATCACGCGGGCCGTGGGCTCCCCAGGTTCGATGTCCAGTTCCTGCAATTCGCTGATGAAGCTGATCTTCTGCGTGGCGTCCTGCGGCACGATGACGGCCACGGAGACGCTGTCCAGGGGCACGGCAGTGCCCTCGCCGAATGTCGAGTTGATGGCACTGGTGATGCGGTGCGTCGTGGAAAAGTCCGCATCCCTGACGTTGAAGACCACGTGGCCCGCGTCGGCAAAGGGCGACTCGATCAGATTCTCGAGAATGGCGCCATTGGGAATGCGCGCAGACGTCGGCACGCCGATTTCGAGCGTAGAGCCTGCCGCATCGGCGCTGACGCCAGTGACTGACAGAGGCCCCTGGGCCAGGGCATAGACCTGCCCGTCGATGCCACGCAATTCTGTCATCACCAGATTGCCCCCGCGCAGGCTGGAGGCTGTGCCGATAGCCGACACGTGGACATCCAGACGTTGCCCCGGCTTGGCGAAGGCAGGTACTTCGGCCGTCACGATCACCGCGGCGACATTGTCGGTCTGCACCGCCTGATTGGCGTTCTGGCGTGCCAATGCCACCAGGCTGTCGCCCAGGTCGAATTCACTGATCGGGCTGTCGACGCTCACGCCCAGGCCAGACAGCAGGGCGCGCAGGCTCTGTCCGGTCAGCGGCAGGTCCTTGCCATCGCCGGTGCCGGACAAGCCGGCCACCAGGCCATAGCCAATGAGCTGATTGCTGCGCACTCCGGCGACATCGGCGAGATCCTTGAGTCGGTCGCCATGACTGGTGCTGGTCAGCAAGAGCGTGCTGAGCGCAAGAAACAGACGAAAGGGGGTGTGCATGGGCAAATCTCCTCAGAAGGGCCAGAAGCCGATCAGCGCGCGCAGGCCAACGGGCACCCGGGCTGCCCGAGCGAGCTCGCCCGAACCGTTGTAGGAAAACTGGGCATTGGCGATACGTCGCGACTGCACGGTGTTGTTGGGTTGGATATCTTCCGGGCGCACCACGCCTTTGACGCGAATGGTTTCCGTGCCCTCCGTCAGGGTCAGTTGCTTTTCGCCCAGAACCACCAGGTTGCCATTCTCCATGACGTCCACCACCACGGCGGAGATGGAGCCGGTCAGTGATGCCGACTGATCCGCGGTTCCGCCGCCGGTGCTCGAGAGTGTCGATCCCCCCGCCGGGGCGCCATCCAGAAAGCTGCCGGCGGAAAACAGGGAGGCCGCCTGGTTCTCGCCCAGCAGGTTGTTAGAGGTTTCACGTTCTGCCGTCAGTCCCGAAGATCGGGAGGCCTGTGCCGTTTCGTTGAGCACGATGGTGATGATGTCGCCCACCTTGATGCTGCCACTCTGATAGATCCTGCGCGTGGGATACAGCCGCGCGCCATTGTCCATGATCGAGCCGGTGCGTACCTGCGGCGCGGCCGCCGTGCTGGGGTAGATCAGGTCGATATCGGACTCGAATGCGTCCGGCACACGTTGTGTCCCGGTGCAGGCGGCGAGCAGGAGCAGGGTGCTTGCGGCAACGACTCTGAAGGGCTTGTTCATGATGGGATCCGGGCGTTCTGGGAACGCGATTACAGGTTGTTGTTGAGGAAGCGCAGCATCCCGTCCGCCGCGGAAATGGCTTTGGAATTGATTTCGTACGCGCGCTGAGTCTCGATCATGTTCACCATTTCCTCCACGATGTTCACGTTCGAGGCTTCGAGGCTGCCTTGCATCAGCACGCCGGCGCCCTGTGCGCCGGGAATGCCGACGATGGCAGTGCCGCTGGCAGTGGTCTGCTGGTAGAGATTGCGGCCGATCGGCTGCAGGCCTGCGTTGTTGACGAACCGAGACAGCTGCAGCTGGCCGACCTGGACTGAACCACCGCCGTTGGCCAGTTCCGCAGAGACGATGCCGTCACGGCCGATGGTGATGCTGGCCGCATCCTGCGGAATGGTCACGGCGGGGATGATGGCCTCGCCCGATGCGGTGACCAGAGCACCAGTGTTGGACAGCTTCAGTGACCCGTCACGGGTGTAGGCGATGGTGCCATCGGCTTGCTGCACCGACAGAAAGCCGTCGCCGGCAATGGCAACATCCAGCGCGTTCTCAGTGGCGATCATATTGCCCTGGCGGTGTACTTTCTCCGTAGAGACCACCCGCGTCCCTGTCCCCAGCATGAGGCCGGTGGGGTTCTGCGAGTTCACGTCAGTCTGGGCGCCAGCCTGAGCAATGCGCTGGTACAGCAGATCCTCGAACATGGCGCGGTCTTTCTTGAAGCCGGTTGTGTTCACGTTTGCCAGGTTGTTGGCGATCACCGTCATCCGCGTCGACTGCGCGGAAAGGCCGGTCTTGGCGACCCACATTGATGCGTCCATTTTTTTCCTCTCAGCTAAAAAGTGATTCCAATGTTCAACGCAGACTGATCATGGCCGTGCCGTCTTTGTCGATTTCTTCGGAGTTCTTGATCATCTTCATCTGCATTTCGAACGAGCGATACAGATCCAGCAGGCTCACCATGATCTCCACTGGGTTGACATTGCTGCCTTCCAGCGAGGCGGGCGACAGTGAGGCCGGCAAGGGGCCGCTCTGAAAATCGCCGCCCTGGCCACCACTGCCTTCCACTTCGTACAGGCCGTCAGCGCGTCGCACCAGCTGGGTGGCGCTGGCATCACGCAACATCAGGTTGCCGACCACGACTGGCTCTGCTGCTTCGTCTTCCGGGTTCATGGCATAGACGGTGCCGTCCGGGCTCATGTCGATCAGAAAGCCCTGCGGGACGGTCATGGGCGCGCCTTCGCCCATCACCACATCCCCCGCCCCCGTGAGCAGCAGGCCGGTGGCCGACACGCGCAGGTCGCCGCGACGGGTAAAGGCGATAGTGCCTTCCTGCGTCTGCACGCCAAGCACGGTCTGATCGTTCAGCGCGATGTCCATGGCATTGCCGGTGTAGGTCACCGGCCCAGACTCCAGTCGGACCTGCGCTACCCCGGTCGACACGATAGGCTGGAAGCGTGTCGGCATTCCTGGCCCGTCGAGGTAGACCGACTGGGTCGTGGTCATGGTTGCGCGCTTGTAGCCTGTCGTGGACAGGTTGGCCAGGTCGTTGGTCAGCTGCACCCGGTTGAACTGCTGGCTCGATGCAGCGCCCAGTGCGGTGAAAATCAGTCTGTCCATTGCCCTGTCCTCGCTTGCTGTGTGTCAGGATCAGCCACGGATGTTGATGATGGCCTGGGTCATCGCATTGGTCGTCTCGATGGCCTTGGCGTTCGCCTGGAAGTTTCGCTGCGCGGTGATCAGATCCACCAGCTCTGCAGTCAAATCCACATTGGAGCGTTCCCGCGCACCGGCACGCAGGGTGCCGAAGCCGGCGGCACCGGGCTCTCCGTAGGTGGCTTCGCCCGACTCGGAGGTCGCATAGAAGCTGGAGTCGCCGATCTGACGCAGGCCCTGCGGCGTCGCGAAGTTCGCGATGATGATCTTGCCCAGCGACTTCTGCGAGCCGTTGGAGTAGCTGGCCACGACCAGCCCGTCATCGCCGATGTTCACGCCCACCAGATCGCCTTCTGGCGCACCGTTCTGGCTCTGGCTCAAGACGGCGAACGGGCTGTTGAACTGGGTGCTCTTGCCGTAGTCCAGCGCCACAACGGTGCCGGTGATGCTGGCGCTTTCGAGGCGCGATTCTCCGATCGGCGACACCAGCGCTCCGCTGGTGTCGAATGTCAGCTCGCCCTTGTCGAGGAAGATCGGCGTCCAGTAGGGAATATTGTTGTCGTCGAACTCGCCCTTGTCGGACGTCTCTATCCACTTGCCGTTCTTGTCCTGGTAGACATACATCGACCCGCCGGACACGATTTCCTGCTCCAGTTCGATATAGGTGGAGGTCTTTCCGAACACGGCGTCGATGTCGTCCAGACCGAAGTCTGGATGCCCCGCGATCTGGATGAAGGACTCGTCGGTGGTAGTTGAACCGGTGATCACCAAGCCGCCACGGCTGTCGTCGAACACGACCTTGACCCCGGAGACACTGCGACCGAGGCTGTCCGACATCAGGTTGATGCGGTCTTGCAAGTGCTGGGTGAAGGTGCCAATGGAGTACTGTCCCGGGTCCAGCCGAATCTGCGACGAGATGCCGTCGATGATGACGGTCAGGCTGCGGTTGGCTGCTGTCACCGAGAACGAGCGGCGCGGGTCAACACCCATCTGCTTGCCGTAGACCACTGCCGGGCTCGATTGCTGACCGCGAACGGTGGGGACGTTATTGATCTGTGATGACTGCGGACTTACGGCCAGCCCTTCCTCCGGGATGCCCAGCAGTTCGAGGGCCAGTTCCGAGGACACAGTGAGTAGATCTGAGGGTTCGCCAGTAATCGGATCTGGCTCGTAATTCAGGCTCACCGCCAGGCTGGACTGGTCGCCTGTTGAGCCGCTGCGAATCAGGAATTTGCCGTCGGAGTAGGTCACGCTGATGCCGAAACGTTGTTCTCGCGCGCCGGCAATCGCGGAGCCATTGGGACGGATATCGCGCAGCAGAATCACGTCGGGATCATTGTCCTGCGGCAACAGCAGTGTGCCGAAGTCATCCGGCACTTCGGGATCCACCGATTCTCCGGGCGCCGTTCGGACGCCGAAAATGGGATCGACACCTTCGCCCGCAGTCTTGCGGACAAAAATCTCACCGATGCTGCCATTCTGCGTCACCTTCAAGCCCTGGTTGACGAAGTCGTACTCGATCGTCAGGTCTTTGAACACGGCATCCGGGTCGGCATCGGGGATCGACTGAAGGTACTTGTTGATGGCATAGGTCAGGGCTTCAGGATCGGCCTCGTCGTTGTCGATGAGGCTAACCTCTTCTACGGTGCCGATATTCTCGAGGATCTCGCGGATATTGAGGTCCAGTTCGCTGAAGCTGCCGTCAGACTCGACCTTGGTGATCGTGATATTGCCCGCGTCCTCTTGCGAGAAATCGAAGCGCCGGCCGTCACCGAACCGGGTATTCAACTGATTGGTCAATTCGAAGGCGATCTGAGTGCCGGACATCTTGACATCGCGCCCGGCCAGGTGTTCCAGGCCAACATTGAACGAGGTCGAGCCATCCACCGAGACCTTGAACATATTGGTGAGCTGAGCTCGGCTCATGTTCGAAAAGTCGACGCCGTCCTGATTGTTGGTCAGATTCAGGTTGTCACGGTAGGGCGAGGTCGATGCCACTTGGGTTTCCACGGTAGCTGGCGTGGATTCGATCGGGCTGGAGAGATTGTCGTAAGAGTACTTCTTGTACAGCGTTCCTGTGGTGATCAGGTATTTCTCGCTTTCTGCGCTGGTGCGCTGCAATTGCACCAGTTCGGATGCCGTCTTGATCTCGCCGAACTTGTTGACGAAATACTGGTCGCCGGAGCGGTCAGAGGCTTGGATCAGTTCCGGCGTCACGAATTGATCGTCGATGTACACATAGGTCTGCCACTTGTTGTAGGGGTCGTCGGCTGTTGCCGTGGCCGTCTTCACGTAGTAGGCGGTCGCCAGGTGCGAGGAGCCTGATGCCCCGTAGATCGTGAACGAGGTGGTCTTGTGATACGTGTCCGGCTTGTTGCGATTGAAAGCCGCCGTGATGGGCTGGCTGCTGGAGGGCAGGTTGAGCCCCAGCTCCACATTGGTCGTGGCCTTGAATTCGGAGACGGTCTTGCGTGGAATCGTCAGGGCGCTCAGCGGCTTGCTGAAGTCCGCCTTGTTGGTGGAATCCACCGGCAGTGACATCAGGGACTGACCGGCACTGTTGACCATCTGGTTCTGCTCGTTCAGCACGAAGCCGCCGTTGCGGGTATAGATCTTGGTACCATCGGGCGATTGCAGGGCGAAGAAGCCGTCACCGGTGATGGCCAGATCGAGCGAGTTCGCCGAGAACTCGATATTGCCCTGGCTGAACTCCTGCACAACCTGCTTCAGCGACACGCCGTTACCGACGACGCTCGAGGCCTTCTGCAGCGGGGACGTCGCGAAGATGTCACCAAAGTCGGCGCCGGACTTCTTGAACCCCGAGGTGCCGGCGTTCGCGATATTGTTGGAGGTGACCGCGAGCTCGGTTGTCGCAGCGTTCAGTCCGGTCAGTGATGTATAGAATGACATGTGGCGTTCCTCTTGAAATTTCGGATGTGATTGATTTGCTTCGCTACAGACCGATTCGCTGCAGCTGCGCCAGGTTGATTTCTTTTCCGGTCTCGGTTTCTACGACCAGGCCGGACGCATCCTCGTCCCAGCGCACGGCCGTGATCAATTCATTGGTGGTCACGCGTGCCGCGCCAGCCACCCCCGCGCGCTGAATGTCGACGGAGACGGAATAAAGCCCCAGCGGCACCTCTTCTCCTTTCGCCGAGACTCCTTTCCATTCCAGCGCAAGCGTGGAAGCGGGCTGTTTGCCAAATGCACGTTCAAAAACTACCACGCCCTCGGCATTCTTCACCACGAAGCGGCCACTGTCAGCTCCTTCCGGCAAGTCGGCGCTGATCTGTGACACCCTTCCCGCACCGCCGATCACGGTGCCAGAGGTGGACGGCACGCTGCGCCCGAGCATGCTGGTGCTGTCCATCAGGCGTGCCTGCAGCATGTTGCTTGACATGGTTTCCATGGCGCCCTGCATCGCCTTCATGGATTCCAGCGAGGAGAACTGCGCCAGTTGCGCCACGAAGGCCTCGTTTTCCATCGGGCTCAGCGGGTCCTGACTCTTCAGCTGGGTGGTAAACAGCTTCAGGAAGGCATCACGGCCTAGCGACTGATCCACGGTCTTGGGCGCATACTTCTGCGCTTCCAATTGCTCGGTGGTCAGGATGTTGCTGGGAAGAGTGACATTGCTCATGAGGGTCGGTTTCCTGGAGGTCAAGCCTTCGTGATGTCAAGGGTGCGCAGCATCAGGTCCTTGGCGGTCTTGATGACCTCCACGTTGTTCTGATAGCCGCGTGAGGCATCAAGCATTTCGATCATTTCTTCGACTTCGTTGACATTGGAGCCCCAGATATACCCGTCAGCATTGGCCATTGGGTGCCCCGGGTTGTACATCTCCTTCAAGGGGCGGGGATCGTCGACAATGTCCGCGACTCTGACCCCCCCGCCTGCCGACTGGCCCTGTGCGCTGACCATCTGATTGAGGATGGACTGAAAGACCGGGCGTTTGCCGCGGAATGCCTCCGCCTCCGAGCCTGCCACCACATTGCTGTTGGCGATATTGCTGGCGGTGGAGTTCATGCGAATCAGCTGCGCGCTCAGGCCACTGCCCGCAATATCGAAAATCCGATCAAGTGCCATGTTCATTCTCCTCGCAGTGCTTTGCGCAGGCCGCTCACGCGCGATTCAAGAAACTGCAGAGAGGCCTGATAGTCGGCGGCGGCACGGCCGAACTTGGCCTGCTCCAGGCCGATTTCCACTGTGTTGTTGTCGAGACTTGGGTTCAGCGGCACGCGATAGACAATGGCGTTGCTCACGGATGGTCGGCCGCTGCCAGAGCTACCCAGGTGCTGCTCATCGGTGTTGCGTACTTGCATCCCCTGACTGCCTTCGGCCTTGCGCATGGCGGCGGCGAAGTCCAGATCCTTCGCGCGATAGTTTGGCGTGGCAGCATTCGCGATATTCTGCGAAATCAGCTCAAGCCGCGTGTTGCGCAGTTGCAGGGCGCTGTTGTGCAGCGAGAAGTAAGAGTCGAGCAATGCCATGAGACGTCTGCCTTTGTGTCGGTACGACTGTGTATAAGCACAAGCTGTGCCAGCATTTGAAAACGGCATCGGGCCTCCTGTAAGATGCTGAAAAGCCTTGCAAGCCCTAGAGTGTGATGGTGAAAGTGTCGATACCCCTGTGGGGAGGGGTCGGCTCCCGAGGGCAAAGCGGCAAGATTCCGGCATCGGCATGCCGCTTTGCCGGCGTGGCCGGTCAGCGCGTTCCGACGCAAGGGAACTCCATGAGTAGAACTTTGTTGCTGAGTCTGATCCTGAGCCTGCTGTGGCTGCTCGGCGGCCCGCAAGCGCTGGCGGCAGAGGCCGACCTGCGCGCCGAAATGGTAGTGCAGTTGCAGGTCTGGCTCGCCGCGAGTCAGGGCGAAGAGGCGCGCGGCGTCAGCCTGGACCTGTTGGATCGACGCATCCGTGTGCCCGCGTGCGACACGCCTTACGTTTTCAGCTTCCCGTTCAACGACGGGCGTACGCTGAGGGTGGAGTGCCCCGGCTTGAATTGGTCGATCGTGACGCGCATGAATCGTGAGGAGACACTCGCCGCGCCGGCTGGCGCGGCGCGCAGCAGCGCGGGGGTTGTCGGAGGGCAGCAGGCTTATCAGCTCACGGTCGCGAAGCAGGCAGGGGATCTGATCGCCGAGGCGGACCTGCAAGTGCTAGAGGTAGACCCGGCCAGAGTGTCTGTCGCGCGCGGTCTCACTCTTGCCCAACTGCGCGGTGCCAAGGTGGCGCGCGATCTTGCGGTGGGCTCGGTGCTTCAGGCTGCTGACGTGCTGCAGGCCGGCACGGCACTGACGGTGACCACGCTTGTGCCGCGTGGCACCGCCCTGAGCGAGGCCAACACCCGCCCCGCCACATTTTACGGGCCGCTTCCGGCCGATGTGATCACCTCGGTGGAATCCCTGCGTCGCGCGGTGGCGACGGGGCCGTTGCAGCCCGGACAGCCGCTGCGTCTTTCGGGCATTCGCTCACTCGCCGATGTCGTGCGGGGAGACGAAGTGGTGGTGGCCGTGCGGCGTGGTCCGGTCAGCATCGAGTCTTACGCCGTTGCCGAGGATGACGGCATGACGGGCGATCAGATCACGGTGCGCAGCGGCGAGTCGGGCGAACGATTCAACGCGATCGTTACCGGCGTGCGTCGCGTCGAGCCGCTTTGACCGCAGGTGCGATGGCGTGGCGAAAAAAAATCATCAATTCACTAAAGCACGACGCAACAAGTGTCGACTGCCCTGACGTAGCGTGCCATTACTCTTCGCGATTTCATGAACTGGCCAACATTATGAACACAATCAATCCGACAGACCCTGGCAAATCCAGCCTGCAAAGCATCTCTGACAACAAGCGTGTGAAGGACTTGCGGGAAAAGGCTGCCCAGGACACTTCCATGCGGCTAACGCCGGATGAATTGCCCCGGACCGAACCAGACCTGAAGCTCTCCGAGGCAGTGAGCGCCGCGATCAAGTCCGCCTCGGCGGAGTACGACACCGCCAAGGTCGACAACATCAGGGAAATGCTGCGACTCGGCAATTATCCTCTCGATCCGCGCAAGATAGCGGAAAGTATCGTCGAGCTGGAAAAGCTGCTCTAGGGCCAGGGAGAGACCTATGTCCTCGGCTGCGGACACTGTCCAGATGACGACGCTGATTGCTGAACTGGAAAGCCTTTGCTCAGAGGTCAGTCAGTTCAGTGCTTTGCTGGACGACGAATTTGACGCCATGAAGGCCCAGGATCTCGCCCGCCTGGAAGCGCTTCAGCCAATCAAAGAGCGCGCGTTGGCGCAACTGGGAGATGCGCGCTTTCGACGCGTGCAGGCGCAGTTGAGCGCCGGGGAAGCGGCCGGCTTGCCAGTGGCAGTCACAGAGAAATGGGCCCGTCTGGTCGAGACAGCAGAGGCCATCAAGGCCAGTCTCGCGCGCAATGAAGTGCTTATTAGCCGCAAGTTGACGGTGGTGCGCGAGGCGCTGCAGACCTTGTATCAGACGGGATCTCGCGAAGGGGTGCAGCTTTACGATCGACTGGGGCGATTGACCCGGCCTGGACGCTCATCCTGACGCTGTCGCCTGTTCAGCCAGTGCATCAGGCGTCGCTGTCGCCAGCGTCACTATCGGATGCGGCAGTTTCGACAGAGCGAGCTTCGCTCAGCAGACTTCCTGCCAAGCCGGCCGGCACGGGCAGCTTGATCTTGCTGTAAAGCGTGGCGATGGTTTCCTCCAGCGCCATCCGCAGCCGGTTCAGCTCGTCGCTCTGGGCCCTGGCACTGTCATAGGCCACGTTGTAGAGGCTGTTCAGTTCCTGCGCGGGCAGCCAGCTGGACAGGGCAAAACGCAAGGTCTTCACCAGACGTTCACTCTTGGGTGTCGCCCGTGCAGCTCCGAACTTGCCATCACTGCTGCCTTCGGCAAACAAACTCCGGATCGTCTTCAACAGCACAGGCGCGTACTGTTCCCGAAACTGTTCGATATCGGTGGCGTTCAGCCCTTCAGGAACACTTTTGCCCGCCAGCATGTCCCATAGCGGCTTGCCTTCAAGGCCATGGAAGGGCGCATTGCCGCCCGCGCTGGCGCCACTCCCGCCGCTATGCTGATCCATCAGTTGACGCGTGATTTCCTCCAGGCTGCGAATCTTGCCGACGGCATACAGCACCATAACCGTGATGGATGCCGTGCAAATCAGAATGATGGTCATGACAATCAAATTGCTCATGGGCATGGCCTCGGGAGAAAGTGAACCCAGTGCACTCATCCGTCGTGGTTGCCAGGATCGGCAGCATCGCCGGAGCCTGACTCGTCGCCGGCTTCCTCTCGCAGAAAGCGCACCACTTCCAGATTCTCGATGAGCCCCAGCTCTTTCCACATTTCGTCGGCCACCGCCTGCACCTGAGTGATGGCCTGCGACCTGGCGATTTTCTGCGTCTGATATGCGCCGGCCACGCTGAAGATCTTCTCCGCGAAGCGCTCAGGGATATAAGTGAACATGAAGTCTGCACCAGACTTCACCAGCTGGAATGTATCGGCCTGCGGCGGTTCTGGCTTTTCAGCACCATTGGCCAGCGCGAGCAGCAGCGTTTCCTCGTAGACTTCCACCTCGCGCGCGGCGCGCACGAAGGCGGTGTCGATATTGGCTCGACAGCGCAGAGCCACTCGGACGCAGTAAACGCGACTTTCGCGCGCGTTGGACTTGGCAACGGCGAGCGCTTCTTCGTAGTCCTCGCGGGCCTTTGCCTTGAGCTTTTCGTTTTTGGATGCTTTAAACCACACTAGTCGAGTGCTCCGGATTGATAGTGCGAACTCAGCAAAGGCTTGAGTTCCTTGAGCGTCCCACTGAGGATCTGGCTGATGCGCGATTCGTTCACGCCGATGACTGCACCGATTTCCTTCAAGGTCATCTCTTCCACATAGTACAACTGCAGGATCAGTTGCTTGCGCGTGTCCAGCTGGGCGATAGCCGTCTCGATCACCGATTTCACGTCGCCCTGCGCCACCGTGGCATAAGCCTCGTGACTTTCACTGGCGACATCGAAGCCATCTTCTTCCAATAATGCGTCCAGTTCCAGCATGTTCAATTGAGTCGCGTGCAGACGTTGCTCTTCGTAGGTGGCCACGTCGATGCCCAGCGCGTCGGCCACTTCGCGGTGGGTTGGCTGCCGACCGAGCGAATGGGCCAGCCGTGTGCTGTACTCACTGTGCAGCTTGCTGTTGCGAATCGCCAGCCGGGACACATCGCTCAGGCGACGGGCCTCGTCGATGATGGCGCCGCGGATTCGCGCCTTGGCATAGCTCTCGAAGCTGACCCCCTGGGCTGGATCGAAGCTTTTTTCAGCTTCCATGAGGCCGAGGGTACCGAGCTGGATCATGTCGTCAAGCTCGATGTATGCGGGGATGCGCGGGCGCAGATGCACGGCAATACGACGTACCATCGCGAGGTAGTGCGTGATGGGCATCACCGTATTGCCGATACTCTGCACATCCTGATAGGCATCAATGCTCATGATTTTCGTCAGGTCTGCCCCATGAAGAACTGCACTGCCCCGCTTGGCTGGGTGGCCGCCGGCCTTGCCAGCAGCGCCTTTGCAACCTGGCGGAAGTTGGAGGCGATGACGGCGCTGGGCGCAAGGCGCAGCATTGGTGTCGACTTCTGCCACGACAGGTTCACCATGGGATCCTTGCTCACCGAGCCCAGGTAATGCAGCGAGGCATTGAGAAAATTGCCCACGACATTGTCCATGCTCTCGAACAGCCTGACTCCCTGCTGCTCGTTGTCGACTTGATTGGGCAGGTAGATGAAATCATCCAGCCTGTAGTCGTTCACCATGACCTTGAGCAGGGCATAGGCGTCGGCGATGGAGCTAAGCTCAGCAGTGCCCACCACCACCCGCTCCTCGCAGGCCTGCAGAAAGCTCAGAACGCTGGAGGAGATGCCGGCGGCGCAGTCCACGATCAGCACATCGTATCGGTTGGAGAGCCCGGAAAACGCCTGAATGATACGTGCAGACTCGACTCGGCCGACCGAGGCCAGTGCCTCGACACCGCTGGCGCCTGCGACCAGATCCACGCCGAAGGAGGACTTCACGATGATGTCGTCAAGCCGCACCAGGCCGTTCATCACATGGCCGATGTTCCCCACGGAGTCGACCCCGAGGCCGATCTGGGCATTTGCGAGGCCCATGTCGGCATCGAAATAGAGCACGCTTTTCCCCTGCTCTGCGATCGCCGTGGCGAGATTGATGGAGAGAGTTGTCTTGCCGACCCCGCCCTTGCCGCTGGCAATGCAGATGGTTCGGGTGCCGCTGTTCAGTGCCTTGGACTGCATGGTGTCTGCCTTGGAGTGTCGTGGAGAAGATCGGCGAGTGAGGGATGATTCGCGATGATCAATCTGCGATTTCCTTCAGCACTTCTTCGGCCAGCATACGTTTGTCCAGTGTGATCAAGGGGCTTGCAGGCAGAGGTCCGGCACCTGCGAAAAGCAGAGGGGTGCGCGTTTCCAGGAGAGTTTCCACCAGCGGCCAGCATGCTCCCGGGCTGTCGAGCCTGGTAATCCACGTCGACGCGAACGACAGGCCAGTGCCTTGGCGGAATCCTCGCGACGACGTGCTGGCGGTATCCTTGGCCACCAGCAGATGAAAGTTCGCAAATGTAAGGTCGTTTTGCAAGCGCTGCAGCTCCATGAAATCCAGGGTGCTTGGCAGCTCCACAATCAGGCTGGCATGCCCCATGTGCTCGTTGATGATCGACAGCAGCATGGACCATTCGGCCGCCTGGTAGACCTCGACCCCGCGCTTTGCGCCGAGCAGTTGCAACTGCGTCCAGGTGCCGTCGCGTGTCGGTTTGTAGCCCACAACGATGGCGGGGCGACCCTGCTCCAGCAGATGCGATGCCAGACGAAAGGCATTCACGGTCTTGCCGACGCCCGCCTGGCCCACCAGGAAATGCACCGCTGGCTCAAGGGCAAGCATCGTACTGGCGGGGAGATTCTCCAGCAGAAATTCCTGCAACAGCTGACGCGCATCCGAGGTGCAGGGGCAATTCAAGGTCAGGGCTTCCATTTTCCTCATCAGGCGGGCCGAGATGGCGGCGTCTTCGAGGTGATCGCTCAATTGAAAGCCCGCAGGGGCGCTCTCTCGAGAGGAGCTGTTCTGACTCTCGCGCAGGGCCCTGCGCAGCGATTCGAACTCTGTCTTCATCAACAGGCTCAATTCCTGCAGCCCGGCATCCGCCGGGCAGGCAGGGGCAGGTCTGGCTTGCTCCGGAACGCCAGCATTGGCAGCAGGCTCGGCCGCCAGGGCGAAGCGCACCGCGCTCGCCTGGGATGTGATCGCCAGCGGTGGCTCGTCCTGCTGCCAGAGGCTGGCCGCTGCAACCGGGGTATCGTCCACGGCGAACACAAAGTGGTTCTTTCCAGTATGCCGCGTATTGGCGATGATCAGGACATCATCGCCAAAGCGATGCGCCAGCTCACGCAGCCCGCTTTTGGTGTCCTCGGCTTCCAGGCGTTCGATTCTCATGGTTCACTCCTTGTTCAGGCGGCGTTCAAGCCGATTTTCGCAATCACCTTGATGTCCTGGTCTTCCGGAATCTCGGTGTAGGACAACACACTCAGGCCGCGTGAGCGGCCGCGCAGCACCTTGGCCAGCCATGGTCGTATGCCGGGCGACACGATCAGAACCGGGGGCAGGCCTTTCTCCTCTGTCTGGCGTTTCTCGTCGTCGATCGCCCGGAACAGGCTCTCCGCCAGTTTGGGGTCGATCACCAGCTCGCCGGACTTACGGCTCTGCTGCAGCGTACTGGAGAGCAGATGTTCCAGCTCGGTTTCCAGGGTGATCACCGCCAGCGTCTGGCCCAGGTCCACCAGCGACTGCATGATCGAGCGTCCGAGGGCCGGCCGGATCAGCGCTGTCAGCTCGTCGGGATCCTTGCTCTTGCTGACCTCGACCACAAGGCTTTCCACTACGCTGCGCATGTCCCGCAGCGAGATGCCCTCGGCCACCAGATTGCGGAACACCTGATTGACGGTGGCCAGCGAGATTTTTTCGGGAATCAGGCCGTCCATCAACTGGGGTGACTTTTCTGCGAGCTTGTCCAGCAGTTGACGGGTTTCGTCGTGACCCAGCAGCTCTGGCGCATTTTCCTTCAACACCATGTTGACGTGCGTGGCGATCGCGGTGGAGGCATCCACCACGGTGTACCCCAGCATGCGCGCATAGTCGCGTTTGGACGGCTGAATCCAGTAGGCGTCCAGGCCAAACGCCGGGTCTTTGGTTGGCACCCCGTCAAGGGGCACGCTCAGGTTGCCCGGATTGATGGCAAGCTCGCTGCCTATGCGGATCTCGCCCTTGCCGCGTGCAATGCCGCGCAGCAGGATCTTGTAGGCGTCGGGCGGCAATTCCAGATTGTCGCGCACACGGATGGACTGCAGCAGAAAGCCCATCTCGGCCGACAATTTCTTGCGCACCCCGCGGATGCGTCCAAGCAGGGTGCCACCGCCCTCCTGGCTGGCCAGGGCCACGAGGCCATAGCCCAGCTCGAGGCTGATGGTGTCCGACTGTTCAATATCATCCCAGCCCAGCGCCTCGATCTCGGCAGGGGCCGCGGCCAGCTGCGCGTTTGCAGCAGCCTCTGTCTGTCGTGCCTGCTTGCTGTTCTGGCGCAGCAGCACATAGCCCAGCCCGCCCGACAACGCCGCGAAGCCCAGGAAGATCGTGTTGGGCATGTCGGGAATGACCCCCAGCGCAAACAGGATTGCGCCGGCGATCAGCAGCGCCTTCGGGTCGGCCATCTGCGAGCTCGCCTGTCGCGACATGGTTTCCGCCGTGGTCACACGGGTCACAATGATGGCGGTTGACAGTGACAGCAGCAGGGCCGGAATCTGTGCCACGAGGCCATCGCCGATGGTCAGCAGCACATAGATCTCGCCGGCCTCGGCGAAGCTCAGATCGTGCTGGGTCATGCCGATGGCCAGACCTCCGATGATGTTGATGAACAAGATCAGAAGCCCCGCGATGGCGTCGCCACGAACGAACTTCGAGGCACCGTCCATCGAGCCGAAGAAATCCGCTTCCTGACTGACTTCCTCGCGTCGTCGTTTGGCTGTTTCCTGGTCAATCAGCCCCGCATTCAGGTCGGCATCCACCGCCATCTGCTTGCCCGGCATGGCGTCCAGGGTGAAACGCGCGATCACCTCCGACACGCGCCCGGCGCCCTTGGTCACCACGATGAAATTGATGATCATGAGAATGGCAAAGATGATCAGCCCCACCACGTAGTTGCCGGCGATCACGAACTGACCAAAAGATTCGATCACTTTGCCCGCGGCAGCCGGCCCGTTGTGACCTTCCACGAGCACCACGCGCGTCGAGGCCACGTTCAGCGCCAGGCGCAGCATCGTGGTGAGCAGCAGGATGGAAGGGAATGCCGAGAATTCAAGCGGCTTGGTCACGTTGATGGCGATCATGATGATCATCAGGCTGACCACGATATTGAGCGTGAAGAACAGGTCCAGCAGCAACGGCGGCAGCGGCACCACCAGCATGGCCATGATGATCAGGATCAGCAGCGGAATCCCCAGGCCGCGCAGACTTGCCTGAAAGCTGGCTTGTCGGAAAATTGACAGTGCGATTGGTTGCAATTTAAAACCCTTGTATATCAATACGATATTTTTAATTTCGGCTGCTTCGGGGCATCCGCGATTGGCGACTGGGTAATAGAAGCAATAACTTGGCCAACTTATTTTGACGCCGGCGTAAAGTCAGCAGAGCCAAGTGCCGACTGTCACAGCAATCGTGTTGCTGAATCCCGAAGGAGAGCGCCTCATGAAACACCCTCACCCTGCCCGCGCCCTGGCTCTTGCCGTGCTGTGCGCAGTCCTGCTCAATGGCTGTATCGTGGCCGAGCGCAGTTCCCCAGGCTCTGTGATGCAGCTCGTGGAGCTCAGCGACACCATCACGGCGACCGGCTATGCCGTCATCGAGCTGCAGCTGAGTGACCTGCCCGAGCAGCGCCGCCTGCTGGCAATCCGGGCTTCCAAGCTGGATGCCTACCGGGCGCTGGCGGAACAGGTCTACGGCCAGATGATCGACTCGGAAACCTCGGTGCGCGATCTGGTGGTCAGCAGCGATGCCTTTCGGGCGCGCGTACAGGGCGTAATCTATGGTGCTGAGCTGGAGAGCATTACTCCGGTGGGTGCCGACACCTATGAAGTCACCCTGAGCCTGCGCCGCTCCGTGGTGAATGATCTGCGCCGGTTGTACCTGCAACTGAGCCGCGAACAGCGGGCATGAGAGGAATGGCCATGATGCGTTCGTGCCGTCTGCACCGAGTCTGCCTCCTGCTCTGCCTGGCCTGCGCCCCGCTGCTGCAGGCGCAGACTGCACAGGAGGCGCCAGACGTGCCCACGCCGGGTGAGGCGGAACAGTTGCTTGAAACCATACGCCAGGTGCTGGTCGAAGCCGCAGTGGACGACACGGTCACCGTGGTCAGCAGTGCCTATATCGACGCCAGCGGTCGCCTGATTGAGTCCTCCTATTTCGATACCGAAACCGTGGTGCGCGGGGTGCGCGTGCTGGACTATCTGCCGCAGGACACGGCTGTGCCCGATCCGGCCGAACGTCTTCCGGCCAGTCTGGCCGGTCTGCGCGACGGCGTGTGTGCTTTGGCACCCGAGCGCCACTACGCCCCCACTCTGATGGTGTCCGCGCAGGTGGCGCTGGGGCAGGGCCGTTTGAACGATGCGCACGGCGCAGCCTTGATCGCACAGACCGCGCGCGCCATTGACGCCAGTGTTGCGCGCAGCGCGGCGTGGGTGGCCGTGCACGAAGATCTCCGGCTGACGCAAGCGAATGCTTATGAGCGTCTTGTCAGCGGTCTGCGGGCCTTCGGGCCCACCGACTATGCCTTGCGCTGGACGCTGACCGAGGCGCCCTCTGCCGCTTTGACGCCCGCCCAGCGCCTGCGGCAGGGGCTGGAAATCGTGAGCAGCAGTGGCCGCGCTCTGCTGGCGGCGAATCCGCTGGTGCCTGTTGATCTGGCTGCACGCACCCCTCAGGTCGTGGCGCAGTTTCACATCGAGCTGGTGGATCTGTCCCGCGATCAGGTGCTCAGCAGTCTGACGCACGGTGTCCCGCTGTGGTCCGGGACACCGGCCCTGGTCGCCCGCGCCGACGATCTGGCGGTGCTGGAGGCTGACTTGCAGCGACAGATCGACGACTTCCTGGGTGCTGTGCAGATCGACCATCAGTGCAGTCTGCGGCAGTTTGCGCTGCAGCCCTCGCCCCAGGATCCGGCCCACTATGCACTGCGTCTGGGCACCCAGAACGGCGCGCGCCCCGGCGATCGCTTCCTGCTGGTGGAAGCGCCCTGGAACGGCCCCGAGGACACGCTCAACGGCGATCTGGTCGCCACCATGGCGATCGCCGAAATCGTCGCGCTCGGGCCCTACGAGTCGACACTGGCGATTGTTGCCGGGCCATCGACGCCTGGCGCCCCGCGCATGGCGATTGCTTTCTGAGGCCTGGTGCCTTGCTCTTTCACAGGAGACTGCCTGCATGATGACCCTAGGACAGAACACGCTGCTGACCCTGCTCCTGCTTGCCTTGTGTGGGCCAGCCGTGCAGGCCCAGACGGTGGGCGGTCAGCCCGCCGTGATCGACGAGGCCCTGCAGCGCTTGCTGGGTGACGCCGATATTAATGACTTTCTGGAGACGCGCCGCAGCACCGAGATTCGCGACGGCCGCTACCAGGTGCGTACCGGCGACACGCTGGACCAGCTGATCGAGCGCATGTTCGGCGCCAGCCTTCTGCGCCGCGAGCTCTTGCAGCAGGCCATCATGCGCGCCAACCCGCACGCCTTCCGCAACGGCAATCCCAACTGGATGCTCGCAGGCGCGCAGCTGCGTGTGCCCACCGCCGACGACGTGATGGGACTGATCTTCACTGACCTGGAAGGTGTGCGAACTCGCATCCGCGGCGGGCACCCCAACTGGGTGCAGTACCCCTGACGCAACCGGCGCTGCCAGCATGATTCCGGATCTTCACGCCAGTCTTGTCCGCGCCCCGCTGGGCGCAGAGCCAGAGACACTCGGCGTGCTGCGCCTGAGCACCGAACAGGGTCGTCAGCTGGGCCTGCGCAACGACCAGACGGTCCGCGGCGTGGTGGATGCCACGGGCACGCAGATCCAGCTTGATACCGACACGGTTGCTCCCCAGCTGGCACTGTCCGGCCATGCGCCCTCGTTCTCGGAATGGTTGTTTCGCGTGCGGCTGGGCCCGCTGGGCGTGCAGTTGCTGCCGCAGCGCCAGCTTGGCAGTCCCGCCGGCAGCCCGCCCCCTTCTCCAGCCTCCGTCCGTGAGGCGCCTGCGCTGACAGGCCCCGTGCTGCCCGGCCGCGTGGCCAGTCTCTTGTCCTTGCAGACGCCACTCAGTGCGCTGGCAGCGCTGGCCGATCCCCGCGTGCTGCGCCGCCTGCTGCAGGACGCGGTTCCCCACGCACAGCGCGCCGTCGCGGATGCCGCGCTGTGGCATGCGCGCGATGCCATCACGCCCGACGCCGTTCGCGCCGCCCTGCTGGGCAGTGGCTTTGTCACGGCTCGCGGTGGTGGCACACCCGTCTTCAGTATCAAGAAGCTGATGGAACAATTGCGGGACAGCGCGGATGCAGGCGACAGCGATCTGAGCGCCACGGAGTACAGCGCGGTGCAGGAGGGGATCGACGCTCTGGAGGCCATGCAGCTGCAGGGTCTGGCCAGGCAAGAAGCGCAGGAGGCCTTGTACCGTTTTCCCATGCTGTTTCACGATGCCCCACCTGCCCAGCTGAGCCTGCAGCGTGACGCGCCGCCGCAGGACGTGGCGGCTGCCGCAGTGCCCTGGCGGGTGGACCTCGACTTGCCTCTGCCCGACGGTCGGGCTCTTGAGATCAGCGTGCAGTGGCAGGCTCGAGGCGAGCTCACCCTGGTGGTGTGGACGATGGACGACGCCCTGCACGTTGCCCTGCGACAGGAGCTCGCCAGTCTGGCGCAGCGGCTCGAGGACTGGGACATGATGCTGGGACACTGTCAGATCGTGCTGGGGGAGCGGCCCGCTCGTGCCCATGCGCCACCCTCTGCCGCCGCTTCGCGCCTGGATTGCCTCACATGAAGACGCCCCCCCCGCCCACTCGGGCCGTTGCTCTGGAATATGGCGATCACGCCGCGCCGCGAGTGCTGGTGCGTGCAGAGGGCGACCTGGCCCCCTTGCTGGCCCGTGCGGCGCAGGAGCTGGGCATCCCGCAATGGCGGGACGAGTCGCTGGCAGCGGTACTCAGCCAGCTGCCCCTTCAGGAAGAGATACCGGAAGACTTGTATGTGTCTGTGGCGGTGGTGATGGCCTGGGCGTACTGGGTCACCGGCAGGGTGCCCCAGGCCTAGCTCCGGGGTGCGCTGCGCAGCGCTGCCTGCTGCCAGGCCTGTTGCAGGGCGCTGAGGATATCGTGCACTTCACGCAGCGCCGTGGCGTCGTTGTGCGCGTGAGCATAGGACAGTCGTTGCAGCGAGTAGGCATACAGGTCGTCCAGATTGCGTGCCAGGTCTCCCCCGATTTCGAAATCCAGCGTGTCGCGCAGGGCCAGCAGAATTTTCTGCGCCTTTGACACGCAGTGTCCCTTCTCGAAAAAGGCCTTCTGCTGCAGATGACGCTGCGCGTCGATCAGCGCATCC